>Ga0256843_1001777_pt1 | contig 16470 bp, 15 predicted proteins | sample AlvinellametaG_FD_191572 | JGI IMG/M metagenome (GOLD analysis project Ga0256843, IMG submission 191572) | Pompeii worm associated microbial communities from hydrothermal vent at the East Pacific Rise, Pacific Ocean - Alvinella | ecosystem: Host-associated > Annelida > Integument > Unclassified ... | reverse complement strand
GTGGACGTAATGAGAGAACAAACCTACAGATTGTAGATAGAATCACATCAATACTGGATGAAAAAGTACCACCAAAAGAAAAAATAGGTAAAGAGAGCTATAAAGAGCTTATCACTTTCGTAGAAGACAGAGCAGGACATGACAGACGCTACGCAATTGATGCCACAAAACTAGAGACTGAGCTTGGCTGGAAGGCTGATGAGAACTTTGATACAGGGATTGTTAAGACTGTGGATTGGTATTTGAAAAGATATGAGAAAAATTAGTGAGTACGAGTCGAAGTAAATGTTAAAACAAAATATATCATATTCAATGTTGACAAATTTATCTAGACTTTTGTTCGGATTATTTATATTTATTTTTTTAAGTCGTCTGTTAAGTTTAAGTGATTTTGGACAATATGTTTATTTTATTATTATTAGTGGGTATTTTTCTATTTTTACTGACTTTGGGTTTAATTTAAGTATTTTAAATGATGTCCCAAAACATCCAAAAAAAGTAAAAAACTTTTTTTATGAAATATTATATTCAAAAACAATATTAGTAATTATCAGTTTTTTAGTTATATTTGTCTTTTTTGGAACTCTTAATGAATTATATATATTAATTTTATTCATTATTGGCGCAATAATACAGTCTTATGCGAGTTTAATTATTAATATTTTTAAAGCTTTTAACCAATTTGATAAAGAATTGTCTTATATTTTGATTACAAACTTAACTATGATTATTTTTATCGTAATATATAAAGATAACTTATCTTTATATTTTTTAGGATACTTATTAATAGTATCACGTTTATTGGGGTTTTTATATCTTATATGGATGTTTTATAAAAAATTTACAGCATATGAAGTAATTGAATCTTTAAACCTGTCTATAAAGGTATTAAAAGATAATTTTAAATATGCGATTCATATGATTATTGGTGGTTTATTCCTTAGTATTGATATTCCGATTATGAAAGAACTATTGACGTATGAAGATGTAGCAATATATAGTGCAGGAATGAAGCTCTTTGTTGCATTAGTGATAATTGCAGATGTCTTAAATGCTTCTTTTATGCCTAAGCTATCTGAGTATATCAAAAAAGATCAACATTTTTTTGAACAATTGACAAAAAAATTGATTTTTATCTTATTTATTTTAGGCTTCTTGTTGGCGAACATAGTTTATTGGTTTGGTTCTAATGTTATTTTAATGCTTTATGGAGACAATTACAGTGAACTGTATAAGTTGTTACCTTATTTTGCAGTGGGATTATTTATACGATATTTATCATTCGCATATGGAACGCTTGTAACATTAGCTGATAAACAACATATACGAGCAATACTAATGGCTATTGTTTTTTTTGTACATGTTGGACTTAATCTTATTTTACAAAGCTATTTAGGTATTGTTGGAGCAATTATAGCTTTATGTATTTCATTTAGTATTTTATTGTTTGCAAATATGTATTTTGTATATAGATATTATAATCATATTTTTTTAAATTTTAAGGTTTGGAAGTTAACTATATGAAATATGAACCAGTAGAAGAAAAATTACAAACAGCATATTTATGCTATAGCAGTGATGAAAAAACAAGATATTTATCAACAGCTGGTGGATATATTTCAACATTAATCAAATATTTATTTGAATCAAAAACTGTGGCTACTGCTATGACATTTAAACGACAAGGTATAGTTTTTGAACCAAAATTAATATATACGTATGATGCATATATTAATATGGGTTCTATTTATCAAGATATAGATATTTTACATTATTTAAAAGAAAATATCCAAAATATAAAAGGAAAAATTGTATTAACACTACTACCTTGTCAAGTTAATGCAGTTAAAATGTTTTTACAACAACATAATATTGATTCATTCATTATATCTTTAGTTTGTTCAGCACAAATGGATTTATCATGTACTGAAAAATATTTAGACTTAATTAATGTAGATGCAAAAAATATTTTAAATTTTCGATATAGAGGAAAGGGATGGCCTAAATATATTTCGATTGACTTAAAAAATGGAACTAATATTAGTGAGAAAAAAGTCTGGAATCAAATATTTCATTCATACTTTTTTCATAAAAAAAGATGTCTTAAATGTACTGACACTTTTGGTGTAAAAAGTGATTTGGCTGTTTCTGATCCTTGGCGTATAGAAGAAATGAAAGATGATACTTTAGGTAAAAGTATTGTTTATATTTTTAGCGATAATGGAAAAGAAATACATAAAAAAATGATTAATAGCCAGATTCTGGAGTGCTCATTACTAAAGAATGAAAGAGCCATAAATTCTCAATTAGGTACATTGAAAAAAAAATATTATATACGAAATTCAAATATATTTCGTAAATTTATTAAACTATTAAACAATTCAACTTATAAAGAATTTATTTTAAGTCATAAGTTTTTTTTATGGGTACATACAAAGATTTTAAATAAAATTCTTGTTTATATAACACACAAATAAAGGATAGAAAATATGTCACAAAAAATATTATTAATTAATCAACACTCGTCTAATCATGGCGATGAAGCTGCTGGAAAAGCTTTAATAAATAGCCTGAATCTTAAAAAGAATGATGTTTCTATTCTTTACAATACAGTATCAGAAAAAGCTATTATTGATTTTGGAATACAGTTTCAAAAGATTTTACTTACAAAATCACTTGATAAAATATCAAAAGTATTATTAATGAGTAGTTTTTTTATTCCTCATAAGATGCTGGTTCCATTTTTTAGTAAAGAATTACAGGAAGAATATTTATTAATTAAAAATAGTGATATTGTAATAAGTATGCCAGGGGGAGCTAATATTGGTTTATACCATGATTGGCGTTACCTTTGGCGTTTATACATAGCCCTGGCATTAAGAAAAAAAGTTGCTATCTATTCGACATCTATTGGACCATTTAAAGAAAATCTTTTTAAGCAAATAAGTAAAAATGTTTTATCAAAAGTGAATTTTTTATCATTACGTGATGCACAAAGCTTTCGATATGCTGATGAAATGCATTTAAAGTATATAAAATCTATAGATACTGCTTTTTTAACACAGCCAATTATTAAAGATTTTAACTTAGAATCAGTTGGTGTCCCATTTAAAGAAAAAGATTATGTTGTTTTTGTTGCTAATGATTTGACTTCAGGGCATTTGACATTTAAAAGTGTTAAACCTGAAGATTTGAAAAATATTTATAAAAAAATTATTATTTCACTTATTGAAAAAAATAAAAAAATTGTTTTTCTCCCTCAATTGTTTGCTAATGGAAATGATAAAGATTATTTTAAATTATTATTGGATGAGTTAGATTACTCTGCTAATCCAAATATTATAATAGTCGATGAAAACTTTTCTTCTGATATTCAACAAAATATTGTAAGGCTATCATCATTTGTAATTGGTGCAAGATATCACTCTATTATTTTTAGTATTAATAACAAAGTTCCTTTCTTATGTCTGTCATATGAAAATAAAATGAAAAATACTTTAGAAATTTTAGGTTTTGATAAGTATGGAGTTGACTTAAGTAGATTAGTTGATTTAAAAGATGTATTTTCATTTGAAAATGAAATATTAAGTAAATTAGAAAGTTTATTGTCTCAAGAAAGTGAAATTGATAACACTGAAGCAAAAAGAATAGTAGAAAGTTGTTTTATATCATTTGAAAAAGACTTTTTACAAAATATAAATTAATTAAGAAAGGGTATAAAATTTGAATTCAAATGCGAAAATAGCTATTGTTATTCTAAACTATAAAGGTTGGAAAGATACCTTAGAATGTATAGAATCTTTATATTCACAAGAATATAAAAACTTTCGAATTATATTAGTTGAAAACTATTCTGAAAATGAATCGTTAAATAAATTTAAAGAATATATGAATGGTGAATTACCTTTAGAATCAGAATATTTTTTACATAATAAAACAATAAAGAAGATACCATATATACAATATAATACGGAAGAAGCATTGCAAGGTGGAATTAGTGAAAAAGAATCTTATTTAAACAGCTTTCAATTAAATGAAGGTATTGTGCTTATTAATAATTCGGAAAACCTTGGATTCTCGGGAGGGAATAACATAGGGGCAAAATATGCCTATAAATGCGGTTATGAATATGTATTGTTACTTAATAATGATACATTAGTAATTGATAAAGATTTTCTTCAAAAACTAATTCAGCCTTTTGAAATTTATGATCATGTTTTTTTAACAGGTCCACAGATTAATAATTTTGATGCTACATTTGATGGTCCATTTATTGAAGATACTTTTTTAGGTAATCTTTTTTATTTATCACTATTGAATTTTTTTAGAAGACGTTTAAATTGCCCTTCAATATATATTGATATTAAAGCAATATCTTCTCCAAGAGCAGTTCCTGTGTTTAAAATTTCTGGTGCATGTTTAATGTTTGATACAAAACGACTTCATGAACTAGATTATTTAGATGAAAATGTTTGGTTGTCTTCAGAGGAAGCTATTCTAGCAGAAAAAATAAAAGCAAAAAATGGAAAAATTATATTTCAGCCATTAACAACACTAATACATAAAAAAGCTCAATCTCCAAGACCAAAAGCAGATAAGTACAATATTCTAAAGAATCATTATGAACAAAGAAAATATTTCAATAAGCATTATAGGAAATATGGATTTTTTCAAATGGGAATAATAGAGTTAATGACTAAAATTAGACTCTTATTAGTAAAAATCAAAGGATAAAATATATGAATATTCAAAAGAAAAAAATGGCTATAGTATGTTCTACGGATTATGAATCGTATCCAATGGGAGGAATGATGTCTTTTATTTTAGATAGTCTTCCTTTTTTGGATAAATATTTTGACATAACTTTATGGGGTGTTCTTGTTGGTGAAAAATCTAAAACACATATTGTAATTAATGGTAAAACTTATCCATTCAAATCATTTTCAAAGGTAAAAGTAGGAAAGAAAATTATACCTAATTTATTACGAGTGTCTTTTAGTATATGGAAAAAACAAAATGAATTATTAGCAGATAACTATGATGTCCTTTATATACATGGGATTCCTTTAAGTTTTCCTTTCTTTAAGCAGAATAACGTGGCAGTAGTTAATCATATACATGGAATGACTAATCCATTTTCAATGACAGCAAATAGAGCAGCACGAAATAACCTTTCAATATATTTATATGAACGATATAGAGATTGGGTGGTTAAAAAGAGTGATATGATTTTTTTAGCTTCAGATAAACAAGGACATAAACAGTTTTCTCAAAGGTATCCTGCTGAAGAAAATAAAATAGAATATATACCAAATTTTGCTGATCAGGAAATTTTTAAAAATATTTCAAGAGATGTTGCAAGGAAAGAACTAGGAATTAATGAACATGAAACTATATTTGTTAACACAGGTAGAGTCAGTCTTCAAAAAGATCCTATTTTACTTGTAAAATCTTTTATTTATTATATTAAACATTTAAAAGGTCTTGGTAAACTTGTAATAATTGGTGATGGAGAATTACGAGAGCACATAGAAGAATTGGCTAAAGATAATGATATTGAAGACAAATTAATCATTACAGGTAAAATAGATCGAAGTCGTATTAATTTATGGCTCAATGCTGCAGATTTATATGTATATACATCCCATGCAAATGGCTTTCCAATTTCACTAGCTGAAGCAGCAACATGTGGACTGCCTATAGTAACAACAGATGTTACCGGTGTTCATGATTTAGTTGTTGAAGAGAAAACAGGTTATCTAATACAGCAAAGAAATGAAAAATTAATTGCAAATGCAATGCAAAAAGCATTGGTAAATAAAGAAAAATTTAGTCAGAATATATATGAAATTTCTAAAGCATTTACGCCTGAAATTGTTTTAGAAAAAATGAATAAAAAATTTTTGTCATTAAATTAGGAAAACTAAAATGATTGCAACTTTATACATTTTATCAATTAAATATATTGTTATTTTAGTTGCAATAATAGGAGTGTACTTTGTTATTAAAAAACCATTGTATGCGCTATATATACTTGTATTTACTTTTCCATTTAAAAACTTTTATATATGGATTGGCACAGATTTGCAAATATGGAAATTATTAAGTATCGCATTTTTGATTTTCCAAACGCCAAAGTGGATTCTTCAAGTTAATAAAACTAATAAAATAGACAAAGTAATGTTTATTTTTTTAAGTTTTATTATATATGTTCTTTTTATTTCGATTATTAATACATTATTTATTAATCCAGATAATACAAAAGAGATGTTAGGAGGCTATTTTAAAAATGAAGGAAGAATTTTTTTTCAAATTATTTTTTTCTTAATTACAGTTAATTTAGTATTTATTCCTATCAATGTTTTAAAAACATTTACTGATATTGTTAAGATTATTAAAGTTTTATTATTCGCAATTATTGTTTTAGCAGTTTTAGGCTTTGTGCAATATCTTATTGTTCACCTTGTAGGTGTTGATCCTTTCCCTATTAAGGGGGTCAATGAAGTACACTCTGGTTTTGTATTAGGAATAAGAGATAGTATCTTTAGAATTAATTCATGGGCTGGTGAGCCAAAACATATGGCAATAGCCATGGTAATTGGTATTACAATTATTTTATTAAGTCGAGTGTACAATTTAAAAATTATTAAATATGACTTATTGATTTTAGGTTTATTTGTTTTTAACTTGATTTTTACATATTCAACAACTGGATATGTATGGGTGGGCATTGTTTTAATCTTAATTGTCTTTATTAGAGGTATTTTAAATTGGCGTTCATTATTGCTGATGGGAATAGTTGGCATTATAGGTTTATTTATGGTGTTAAATATGTCAACATCAATGAGTAATGCTATGGGAAAACAAATCGCACGGGCAGGAATTGAGATTCAAGATGAAACAATAAAATCTTATTTTCTTGATGAACCACAACATGCATTGATTGGCACAGGATTAGGAAATATTCATCATTATGCTGTGAAATATTTTCCTGTTAATTTTCCTTTATTTAAAGATACTCCATATAAAGCTAATTCTGGTTTCTTATTTATGTTGGCTGATTTTGGTTTAATAGGTATTTTGTTGCTTTATTTAGTTGTTGGACTACTTTTGCAACAAAATATAAGATTATTACAAAAAATTGATATGAAAGAGAAAAAAGAGATTCTTGTGTTGGTTTATTTAACAGCAGTTTTTTCTATTCTATTCTTATCAAGATACAATGAGTTGTTTTTTATTTTATTAGGTGTAATGTTCGCAATAAATAAAAAATTAAAAAATATAGAAATTAAAAAAGGTTAATAAATGAAACTAGAGTCAGTAATTTTAAATGATTTTTTTTTACTTTTGAATAGAATCAATGCTAACTATTGTGTTATGAACAACTATAATAATATGCCTGAAATTATTCCTTCGGACGTTGATATAGCAGTTGATATGAAAACATATAATATGCTAGATAGTTTAGTGGAATATTTAGCAAAAAGACATAAGGTATCAATTACTCAAAAAATTTGGCATGGATATTATAAATGTGCGTATATATTATCTCCTATTGATATAGTAGATTATTTTTGGCTTCAATTAGATTTTTTTGTTGACTTTAGTGGTAAGGGTTTTCCAAATTTATTCCCTAATAGTGAAATGTTAAATAACAAAAGAAAGTATAAAAATTTTTATATTCCAACAATTAGAGTTGAAATCCCATTTATTTTAGAACGTCGAATTTTTAAAAATGATATAGAAGAGAAACATATAGATATATTATTTAATTTGTATCAAATAAATCCAAAAGAGGCAGAGAATGGAGTTTTTAAGGTATTTGGTCCAGAAGATGGACAATTATTAATAAAGTGTATTAAACATAAAGATATCAATACTTTTAAAAATAATTTTAAAACTTTGCGAAAACAATTACAAGGAATATCTAAAAAAAATACAAATATCTTATATCGAATTAAATATATATTTTGGCAAGGAGTTAGAACTTTATATCGATTGTTATACCCAACAGGACTATCCATAGTATTTATAGGTAAAGATGATTTAGTAAAAAAAGAAATTATAAAAGTTTTTAATGAAAAAATTTCTGGAAGTTTTCATGGTGAAAAGTTTTATAATCCTAAAAGTTTTTTTGAATATGTATATTTAGCATTTAATGATTTCTGGGCGAGAGTTACTAAGAAAAAAACACTTTGGAATATTGATAATAGAGTCCTATTTAATAAAAAAATTTCGTATTTTATTTATCAGGATGTCATTATAGCATTGAATCTAGAACAAGATGTAATAAAGAATAGTCAAATGGCAAAACATTGTTTATGTATTGATTCTTGTACGCTATTAACTAATAAAGATAAAGTAATACAACAATGCTTGGCATATAGTTTGAAAAAACAAGTGCAAAATACATCAAAACATTTATATTCTAAATTATCTCCAACTTCAAGAAAGGTTCTTTATGAAGAAAAATAGAAAAGTTTTAGTATGTGCCTACTCTTGTGAACCAGGCTTTAGTTCTGAACAAGAAATTGGTTGGAAATGGTCTAATTTATTAGCAGAATCTAATAATACTTATGTCTTAACTAGATTATCAAATAAAAAAACTATTGAAGAATACATTTTAAAGAATAATTTAAAAACTAATATACAATTTATTTATTTTGATCTTCCAAGTTGGGCTAAAAAATGGAAGAAAAAAGAAAGAGGTTTGTATCTTTACTATACACTATGGCAATTTGGTGCATATTTAAAAGCTCGTAAGATAAATAAAAAAGAAAACTTTGACATTGTTCATTATATTACCTTTGGTAGTTTATTATTACCAAACTTTATGTATTTAATGCCTACCAAGTTTATTTTAGGACCTGTTGGGGGAGGAGAAAATACGCCATTACAATTTGTTGGAGAATTTTCTAATAAAGGTAAAATAGCGGAGTTAATTAGACATTTTATTCAGTCTATTCAAATTATTAATCCTCTATTCTTAATTCAATGTTTTCGTTCTGATAAAATCTTAGTAAGGACAAAAGAAACGTACAAAATGATACCAAAATTGTTTCGAAAAAAAACAGAGCTTATGCTGGAAACAGGTGTTCCAGAAGAATTACTGGAATATAAAAATAAGCAGATAAAAGATACTGAAACAATCCAAATTATTACTATTGGGAGATTTATTCACTCTAAAATAAATCGTTTAACATTGAAGGTTATATTGAGACTAAAAGAACAATATCAAATACCGTTTAAATACTATATTGTTGGTGATGGACATGAACGGAAAAATCTTGAAAAATTTTGTCGTGAAAACTCTTTAGAAGAAAATGTTGTATTTACTGGCTGGATAGATAGAAATAAAGTATTAGAACATCTTTCTAAAAGTGATATTTATTTTTCAACTACTTTTAAAGAGGGGGGAACTTGGGCTTTTTTTGAAGCTGTTGCAATGGGCTTACCAGTAGCATGCTTGAAAATCAGTGGTCCAGATATGATTGTAGCTGATGGTTGTGGAGTTAAGGTTGAACCAACTACACCGGATGAAGTTATTGAAAAATTAGCATATGGATTATATCAGTTATCTATGGATGCAAAGTTAAGAGAAGAATTATCAACTAAAGCTAAGCAACACTTAGTTGATAACTTAACATGGAGTCAAATGATGACAAGAGTTAATAAAATTTACGATGAAGTATTAAGAAGTTAATGATGATATCTGAAGCTGATAAAGATATAATTATTGATTTAATGGGAAAAGAGGCTTTTAATACATCAAAATCTTCTGTAACTTTTTCATATATTACTAATCCTGATGGCAGTATCCGTTGGTTGTATCCCAAAAGTTTAAAAAAACCTACTTTTTTGAGTTTTTATAGCACTTCATCGATTCGTTCTAAACTTTTAAGTTACATTATCAAGTCTGCATTCTTTGTAAAACAAGCACATCGTATATCTGCAGGAGATATTAGTTTAAATATTTCTCAAGAGAGTAAGTTAGGGCAAGTTTTAGATGTTTATAAGTCAAATAGTAGTGGTTTTTCTATTTTCACAGGTACTGTAGGTCAAAATAGAAAAGCTATTATTGAAATGCATGATGAAAAAAATATTTTTGCTTTTGTCAAAATTGCATTAACAGAATCAGCAAAGAGACTTGTCCAAAATGAGGCATATGTATTGAGGAATCTTGAACAGTTTAGTTTTCATAATGTAACTGTTCCAAAAGTTTTAAAATTATTATCAGATGATATAATAGTTTTGAGTAATATACATCCAAAAAATTCAACACAGTATGCTTCTATTACTCCACTTCATATTCAAGCTTTAAATCAATTATATACTACAGATCTCAAGCAGAAATCTATAAAAACATTACCTTTATTAGAGGAGTGTCAACAGTGGACAGATATACTATTAAAAGACTTCGAACTTATCAATACTTTATCTAAGGAACAAATTCACATAATAGTTGACAAGGTGTCCTTTATTATTTCAATGCTAAGAAAAAAGGATTTGATTATGCAACTCTCAATATTCCATGGTGATTTTACACCGTGGAATATGTATGAGTCAAATGAAAAACTATATTTGTTAGATTGGGAGTTAAGTCAAGAAAATATTCCTTTGTTATTTGATATCTTTCATTTTATATTTCAATCAGAAATTATGATAAAGAAAACGGAGTATGCAGGAGTATTGAAAGCATTAAAAGCATTAGTAAACATGCAAGATATAAAGTCAATTAAAAAAAGGTATGATATTGATTTAAATGTGAACTATATGCTTTATCTTATATATAATATTTTATATTATTTACAAAAGTATATACAGCAACCAACATTACATCAACAAGTTTTTTGGCAAATTGAGGCATGGAATAATGCATTAGATGATATTATTGAAAAAGATGGAAAGGTAATTTATGAACAATAAGGTTAAGATTATAACTTTTAGTGGAGTTGATGGAGCAGGTAAAACAACTATTTTAAGAGAGTTTACGCAATTACTTGAGTCCAAGTATAATCAAAATGTTGTTGAAATACGACATCGTCCATCGATTTTACCTATTTTGAGTGCTATTAAGCACGGAAAGAAAGCAGCAGAAAAAAAAACTATGGAAGTTTTACCACGAAGTGGAGGAAATAAATCTAGACTTTCATCGTATCTTCGCTTTTTTTATTATTTGACTGATTACTTATTCGGTCAATGGGTACTTTATTTTAGATATACTCGACATGGAAAGATTATTATTTATGATCGCTACTATTTTGACTTTATAAATGACCCTCAAAGAACTAATATTAATCTTGATAGCAGTTTTATGAAGTTTTTTTATCGTTTTATTTTTAAACCAGATATTAATGTATTTCTTTATGCATCTCCGGAGGTAATTTTAAGTCGTAAACAAGAAATGGATGAAAAAAGTATTATTGAACTTACAAAAAAATATAAAAATCTTTTTGAGTTACTTGGTAAAAAAGATAAAGATAGGTATATATCCATTGAAAATTTAGATAAAGAAAAAACAATAAGTACCATAGAAAATATTTATTGTAAACGGAGTGGTCTGTGTTAAGAAAGGTGTTGGAGAACTATGTAAAAAAGACAAAAAATAGTAATTTCAAATTTCATGAAAGTATTACATCAATGCTTCTTTTCTCATTTGCATGGAGTAAGCTTTTTGCACTTTTACGAAGTATTAAAATTATTTCAATAACAAAACTACGAAAAAAAGTTTTTTTAGGTAAGTCAGTTACTTTTTTTAATAAAAAGAATATAAAGCTCGGGAATAATGTAAATATTGGAGATTTTGTAAAAATATATGCGTTAGGTGAAAAGCCTCTAGTCATTGGTAATAATGTAAATATAGGTTCTTTTTCGCAGGTTGTTATTTCAACTACTTTTAATATGCCAGGTAAGTTTATTATTATTGGTAATAATGTTGGTATTGGAGAGTTTTCATACTTGGGTGGAGCAGGAGGTTTGGAAATAGGTGAGAATACTATAATCGGTCAATATTTTAGTGCTCATCCAGAAAATCATAACTATTCTAATCAAGATATACTGATTCGAGAACAAGGAGTTAGTAGAAAAGGTATAGTTATTGGTTCAAATTGTTGGATTGGTTCAAAAGTAACCGTACTTGATGGTGTGAAAATAGGTAATAATTGTGTTATAGCAGCAGGTAGTGTGGTTACTAAACCTACTCCTGATAATGTATTAGTTGCAGGGGTACCAGCTAAAGTTATAAAGGATTTAGATGCAACATAAAAAAGTCATCTTCATTCATCTCTTAAACGACTACAGCGGTAGTCCAAAAGTGCTCTCACAGGTGATAAATGCAGTGAAAAAAGAGTATGAAGTAGAACTCTTTACCGCTAAAAGTGATGATGGATTCTTATCGGATCTTGGAGTAAAACATCACCTCTTTTTTTACAAGCGTTTTGAAAACAAATACTTGACTCTTTTAACATTTATGCTCTCTCAAATACATCTTTTTTTTAAACTGCAAAAGTATAAAAATGAAGACGTGCTTATCTATGTCAATACTCTTTTACCTTTTGGCGCAGGTCTTGCAGGGAAGTTTATGGGTAAGGATGTTTACTACCATATACATGAGACATCTATAACTCCTCTCTCTTTTAAACGCTTTTTAAGAAGTATGGTTTCTAAGACAGCCTCTAAAATCTTTTTTGTATCGAACTCTCTGATGGAGTTGGAATCATTTGACGCTAAAGAGCAGTCAGTCATCTATAACGCACTGCCAAAAGAGCTCGAAAAGATGGCACTTGGTGTATCGTACAAGCACAAACACGATGGCTTTTTCTCTGTTTTGATGATCTGTTCTTTAAAGCAGTACAAAGGAGTAGATGAGTTCGTAAGCATAGCAAAGAAGCTTAAGCAAAATCAAAACATTCGCTTCACACTTTTACTCAATGCCTATGAGAGTGAGATAGACAACTACTTTAAAGACAAAGAGCTTCCATCAAACATCAACATCATCTCAAAACAAAAAGATGTTGTCCCATTTTACAAAGAGGCAAGTCTGGTGTTGAACCTCTCACGAGTAGATGAGTGGGTTGAGACATTTGGTCTGACTGTTTTAGAAGCGATGGCTTTTGGTATTCCGGTTATTGTTCCTCCTGTCGGTGGTCCAGCAGAGATCGTAAGAGACACTAAGGATGGTTACCTTCTTTCATCTTACGATACCAAGAAGATTGCCAAAACTATTGAGCAGCTTGCAAGTGATGAAAAACTGTGTTTGCAACTCTCACAAAATGCTAAACAACGAGCAGCAGATTTTAGTGAGGATGTGTTTGAAAAAAATATTTTACATATTTTTAGTTCTGATAATTAGTCTTTTACTTCTTTTTTTTACGGCAGGGTACTATCTTGACACAACACAAAAAGCAGTTAAGTCAGATATCTTGGTCTGTTTGGGAGGAGGAGAGAAGCTTGAGCGAATAAAAGCATCTTTGAGTCTTTATAAAAAAGGCTATATAGAGCAAAAGCTCATACTCATTACAGGAGGTACAAGTTTCACGCAGCAAGATCCTATGAGAGATGACAGAGTTCACTATATAGCGAGTCAAGACAAAAACATAAAGGTGCTTTATAAACCGCTTCTGAGAAACACTGCTGAGGAGTTGTTGGATCTAAAAGCGTACATGCTTGAGAATGGTTTTGAAAAAGCCATAATTGTCTCAGATCCGCCTTGTAGCAGAAGAATAAGAATGTTTTTAAATATTTTTGAGTTTCAAAAGGAAGGTTTAGAGGTCGTAGTTGTGGGTACAGAGGCAAAATGGTGGGACAAGTGGAACTATTACAAAAGTGCTATAGCCCTTAGACTAGTCATAAGTGAAATTGTGAAACTGCCTTATGACTATGTCAAGTATGCTGTATTAGAAAAGCTAGGACTGCTTGAAGCAGTTGAGCGCCTAGAAGATAGACTCGATGTTCGATCGAAGTTTTATCAGCTAATGAGAGAAAATATAAAGTAAAGGTAAATATCATGCAAAAAAAAATAGCTATTATAGGGACAGTGGGACTTCCGTCAAAATATGGTGGGTTTGAGACTTTGACAGAGTATTTGACAAAATATCTTCACAAAGATTTAGATATCACTGTCTATTGCAGTGCCAAGAGTTATGATGAAAAACCGGACTCTTACAACAATGCCAAGTTGGAGTATATTAACCTCAATGCCAATGGTGTCCAAAGTATTCCCTACGATATTATCTCTATCTTTAAAGCGCTAAATTTAGCCGATACCCTTTTGATACTTGGTGTATCAGGTTGTGTGATTCTGCCATTTGTCAAGCTGTTTTCACGTAAAAAGATAGTTGTTAATATAGACGGGCTTGAGTGGAAACGTGCAAAGTGGAATAAGCAAGCCAAATGGTTTTTGAAATTTTCTGAAAAAATGGCTGTAAAATATGCGGACAAAGTAGTTACGGACAATAAGGTCATACAGGAGTATGTAGAGAGTGAGTATGGTAAAGAGAGTGAGCTCATTGCCTATGGTGCAGACCATGTTGAACAACTCCCTTTGAGTGATGATATTTTAAAAGAGTACCCTTTTCTTGAGAAGAAGTATGCTTTTACAGTATGCCGCATCGAACCGGAAAACAACATTCACATGATTTTAGAAGCACTCTCTAAAAACAGTGCACTGCCGTATGTTATTATAGGAAACTGGAGTGTAAGTACGTATGGAGAAGAACTTAAGAAAAACTATGCACACTATGCTCATTTACATCTTTTAGATCCTATTTATGATCAAGAAAAACTTAACCAGATACGTTCAAATGCTCATGTCTATATACATGGGCATAGTGCCGGTGGTACCAACCCATCTTTGGTAGAAGCAATGGCATTGGGACTTGCAGTTGTGGCTTATGGTGTAAACTACAACAAAGAGACAACAGGTAACAAAGCACTTTACTTCTTGAATGCTAAAGAGCTCAGCGAAATGTTAAACTCTATAAACGAGGAAACATTACAAAAAAATGCAAAAGAGATGAAAGCTCTGGCACAAAAGCAGTATGTATGGAGTAAAATAGCAAAAAAATATTATGATCTGATGTAGTTATTTTTTAAAGATATACTTTTTGCTCAGACGATAGATTCGAATGAAGTAGTATAAAAAATAGAGTTTTTTTGGTAGGTTGACAGTCATGATGTCATGGTTTGAATACTTGAAAACAGTTTTAAGAATAAAGAGTGTTTTTTTGAGAGGATTTTTTTCCAGTTGTAGAAAAAACTGAAAAAGTAAACGGTTCTCTTCGGTATCTGTAAGCTTTTTACTCTCAGATAGCTGCATGGCTGATAAAATACTCTTTTGAAGATTCTCTAGGTAGTGTTTTTCTTTTTGTATCTTTTGGGTGACAAAGTCTGGTAAGGGTGTATCAAACAGCGTATGGCTGAGGTAGAGACCAAGAAGCAGTGTTTGAGTACTTTGTAGTTCAGAAGATAAATGAAAAAGTCTTTCCAAATCCAATGAGCTTTTTCTTAAAAACCTGTCAATATCGACAATCCACTCAACTCGCTCCCACATATGTGCTGTTCCATGACTACATAAGTATAAAATTTGAAACTCAAAATCAAGTGTTTTAAGCTCAGTGTTAAAAAGTTTGAGAGAGAGTGCATTTTTCCAGACATCATACTCTGTAAAATTACCCAACAGTGGGTTATTAAGCAGTTTCCAGTGCAGTTCTACTTTGGTATGTTTTTTTGGATGAAAGAATTCATAGTTTTTTTCCTCTTGAAGCTTGGCTTCATTTTTTAAAAACTCTATGGATTCCATAGGAATATAGCCCATCTCTGTTATCAGTTTAGCAGCTGTATAAATTTGAGATTTTGATATAAAGATATCCAAGTCAAGAAATTGTCTTTGCGTGACATTTTTAAAGATAATTTCTGAAAGTATTGGTCCTTTAAAAGATAAGGCATTTATCTTATTTTCTTGAAATATTTGTACTAGATTGGTAAGCTCTGCTGTATAGAGCATGTTTCTTCTTGCAATATCAAAACTTATTTTTTTTAAATTTTCTGTCACTATTGTTGGAATGTTAGGTTTGTCTTTCAAAGTATTATGCACAGTTGGCAAAATACCATTTGTATATGCCAAGTCAATAAATGCCTGCCAATTTTGTATCTTTTGTGTCAAAGTTGTTAGGTATTGAGAGTCTGTTTGTGTCTGACTACATGCGATAAGTAGCTGCATACAAGAAGATAATTTTTTCATGAGTGGATTTTAACATAATATAATTGAGTAAAAGTGAAATTTTTATGAATAATTAGATGATATTTAGTATTTTTTCACTGTTGTTAAGTATTTAATTAAGCTCATAGTGCTATAATTAATATATAAACAGTAAATAACAAAAAAAGGGAATTACGATGAAGTACTTATTTACCACAGCAGTTATACTGCCTTCATTACTAAGTGCATTGAGTTTAAATGATGCGGTTGTT
>Ga0256843_1001776_pt1 | contig 16485 bp, 17 predicted proteins | sample AlvinellametaG_FD_191572 | JGI IMG/M metagenome (GOLD analysis project Ga0256843, IMG submission 191572) | Pompeii worm associated microbial communities from hydrothermal vent at the East Pacific Rise, Pacific Ocean - Alvinella | ecosystem: Host-associated > Annelida > Integument > Unclassified ... | reverse complement strand
TTCAAACGCGAGGTTATACAGGTTGTCTTGCAAAAAAAGCCTTTAAAATTATTGCTCTTATTTTAGCATAATTTTAAAAATATGACTAGGAAAGAGTCTTTTAAACATCTGCCTAAATCTACTCTCTGGAAGTAGGGTCGTAACAATATTTATCTAGCATAATATGAGTTGTCTATATTATGTGATAAATAACTCAATTTGGCATATTGTAATGAAAAATATATTTGAATTAGAGTTTTTGATGATTGCTAATTGTATATATTAAGGCTATTGTATATATAATGTTTGTTGATAAATAGTTATATTAAAGTATCTTGAAAAAAAGGAAATTTGGATATGCCTATTTATAAAAGTAAATTGGCAAATTTTGTTTAAGGTTGAAAATGAACAGTGTTATTTTAAAAGTATTTTCCTATAATGGAAACTTCAATAGAAAGGAATATTTATTATTTGGGTTTTTAGTACCTATAATATTAATAGCATTAGTTGGTGGTTTAATAAATTTAGTTCAACCGATAATGGGTGAATCAACTTCTATTATTGCAATAATTGCTTTATTAATTGTATTTAGTATTGTTATATCATCTACAGTAAAACGAGCAAGAGCAACAGGTTCTAGCATATCACTTATTATGATCATATGGGTGTTATTTACACCAATTGCAATGCTATATCTTATATTTTCTGATAATTCAAATAATACTAAAGAGAATAGTAGTGTTCTTACTATACCTTTAGTTATTCTTGTAGTTGTGATTTTAGGTATTTTAGTTGCAGTTGCTATTCCAAAAATACAAGAAACTAAACAAGCTGCACAAATAGAAAAAGAACAAACTAAATTACAGTAAAACTAAAGAAACATAGTAAAATTCTAGCATTACAATATATTACCTTACTGAAAATAGTATTTAAACTTGAAAGCTTCAGGTTGTGTTGTGAAATTTTAAAGATTACATAATAGGGTAATATATTTAGTGACTAGATCAGTAAGGAGTTGATATTGAGTCAAAATAATAATGAAGAAAAAAATTTCTCTGATAGTACTTTTTTTCAAATTTTAATTTTTCTTGGAGCAGGTATTATATGGTCTCTTACAAAAACAGTATTTGTCATTACAGATGAGGAACATTTTGGTTTTATTGGTGCTGTTGTAATAATTTTTGTAATAGCATTAGTATTAGCAATGATTATTGGACTAGTAATTAGATTATTAGAACCACATAAAGAAAAAATTCAAAAACTTATACTAATTGCAGTAATAGTATTTGTAGTATATATAATTGGAAATATTGTGAATAATAGAAATAATATTGAGAATGTTCATGAAGAAAACTTTCAAAAAGCATCAGAAGTCTCTAACAAATTGAAGTAATAAATAATGACTAGTTGAAAATAATCAGCCTAACGGTAATTTATTTTTTAAGATAGTCGTTATATTTGTAAAACAAAGAATTACCAACTGGATTACAAACTAAAGTAGTCAAAAGAGCTTTTTAAAAATCTAGACTTTATTTCCATATTATATAAAATTTGTAGTTTCAAAATATTTGAAAAAGTAGAAGTCTTCTAAAACTTTTTAGAATTAGGTCTAAAAGCTGCTATACCTAACAAATTTTACCAATCCGAAATTTTATAGACTATTGTTAACCATTGGACTATAATTTAAAGCTCATCAGCCATATTTTCAACTTCACTTACAAATCTATCGACAAGTTCTTTCTCGTCAAGGTTGGCTACTACTTCACCTTTGACCATAACAAGACCTTTTCCTTTTCCATAAGCAATGGCAACATCTGCATGGGCTGCTTCACCTATGGCATTTACTACACACCCCATAACAGAGACATTGAGTGGTGTCTTTATGTGTGCTGTACGTCGCTCTATTTCACTTACCGCACTTACTAAGTCTGCCTCTATACGTCCACAGGTAGGACAAGAGATAATGTTCAGACCATCTGGCATAGCTCCGCTATCTTTTAAGATGGCACGGGCTACATTTATCTCCTCTTCTAACTCTCCAGTTATAGAGATTCGCATAGTGTCACCAATACCATCAAGTAGAAGTGCCCCAAGACCTATGGAACTTTTAACAGTTGCATGAAAGAGTGTACCTGCTTCTGTTACACCGAGGTGAAATGGGTAGTTGTTTTTTGGACGAAGGAGTCTGTAGGCATCTACAGTTCTCCCTACATCACTCGCTTTAAGAGAGACTTTAATGTCTGTAAAACCTAAGTCTTCTAAAAATTTTATGTTGTACTCAGCAGAAGCGACCATACCCTCAGCACTCTGTCCATACTTGTTTTCAAACTCTTTTTCTAAACTTCCCGCGTTTACTCCAATTCGAATTGGTAGGTTACGAGCTTGACATGCTTTGACTATTTCACGAATTTTCCCTTTGTCACTAATGTTTCCAGGATTAAAACGAATACAGTCAACAGACTCAGCTGCAACAAGGGCAAGTTTATAGTTGTAGTGAATGTCTGCAACGAGAGGGAGTTCTATTTGTTCTTTAATGGCTTTAAGTGCAAGGGCATCTTCCATATCAGGAACAGCTACACGAACAATGTCACATCCCGCAAAGTGCAAGCGTTTTATCTGCTCAACAGTTGCTGCAACATCGTGTGTATTTGAGTAGGTCATCGACTGTGTACTTATGGGAGCATCACCACCAACAGCCACATTGCCGACATATATTTTTTTAGTTGGGTATCTTTTTATCATAAAGAGATTTTAGCCACTTTTATATGAAAAGGTGCTTATCTCTTTTGTTAGAATTTAAAATCTAAATTTGTGTAAATGTAACGACCCGGTTCATTCATAAGCATAACATCTGTTGTCCCACCTGCTGTAATGAGTGTTAAGTCAGCATAAGTGTTACTCTGTGCATAAGCTCTGTTTAAAAGGTTATTTACACCAAGTGTAAAGTCAAATTTTTTGTTTACAGCATGTTTTACTTTTGCATCAACTGTTGCCCATCCTGCAAGAACTTGCTCACCGTTGTCGCTGTCAATGTCGTCCCATCTGTCGCTTGCACGTACTTTTAGTGTTGCCATAGAGTTGTTTTTGTACTCATAGTTGAGTGCTATACTCCCACGAAGTGGAGCCATGTCTGCTAAGTCTGTATCTGTTTGGTTATTCATAGCTTTATCTTTTTGACCTCTTTTGTAAGAAGCTTCCATATCAAGTGTAATGTCATCACTTACAAAATATGACCCACTTACTTCTGCACCATAAATAGTAGCATCAATATTTTCAAAAGCATTTTGAGAAACCGTCATTCCACTAATTATTGTAGTGTTAGTTGTGTTTAAGTAGATGTAGTCTGTTAACATAGAGTAGAAAGTTTTTAGTTTGAGTGTAAAGTTTTCACTCTCTACTTTATATCCTAAGTCTACCTCTTGGTTTGTTACCTGTTGTAAGTCTGGTGTTCCAACTAAGTTACCCATAGAGCCATAGAAGTAGAGCTCTCTTGCATCTGGCACACGAGAGGCTTGTCCTGCACCAAGAAAAATTGTGTTCTCTTTGTCAAGTGCATAAGTAGTTAAAATATTTGCACTAAACGCTGTGTAATCGTTTGATTGGTAGGTGTCATTTGTAATAGATGTATCGTCATAACGCATACCAACACTTACTTTCATAGCACCAAATGCTTTGTCAATTTTTGCAAAAACTGCAGTGTTGTCTGTTGTCGAATTGTCAATACTTTTTCTTCCTACACCCCCTGGAAGATAGTTAGGGTTTCCATTTTTCTCATAATGTCCATTCCAGTTTCTACTACTTGCATCTAGACCAAGCACAACTTTAAAGTCACTCAGATTGAGTGTCCCTTTGAGTTTGACTCCGTCCATATCTGTTGTTAACCAGTTTGTCATAATTGGAAGAGCTCCAAAAGAGGACATTCTATAGTCAGTCCCCATTGGGTGGTCAACATCTGAGTGGTATGCTTGAAGGTTAATGTTTGTAAGAAGATCATTAATTTTGTCTATGTTGTACTCTGCATTGTAGATATTTGAGTCATCATAGATGGCATCCATTTTAGAGTTTCCATAAAGAACATTGTCACTTCTGTTTGCTGTTACACTTAAACGCAGCTCTTGATTTTTAGCTGTTGTAACAAATGCTTTTACCATTGCACTTTTCTTTGTGTATGCTTCCATGTCTTCATACTGTGGCTGTAGACTAGGGTCTTTTGTTGTTCCTGCTAGTCCATTCTCTATGGCATAGTTGTTAATCTGTGTCGCAATTGTGTCACCATTACCATCTTTGTACTGATCACTTGACTCTGTAGAAATGGTAGCTGCAACTCGTACTGTGTCATTGCCTCCACTAGCACTTGCACCAAATTTTTTGTAGTTAAATGAACCAAAACCTACATTGACAGAAGATTTAAACTCTTTTGAGGGCTGTTTTGTCTCTATTTTTACTCCACCACTGAGTGTTCCAAAACTCTCAACATCGTAAGGACCCTCAATAACTTCTATTTTTTCTATTTGGTTGGCAACAATGTGTGAAACGGGTGGATCCATTCTGTTTGGACATGCACCATAAATTTTTGTTCCATCTACCTCTACTGTAATATTGTCACGTTTTTGACCACGAATGAAAATATCATTTGCAATACCACTACGACGACTCATATCTACACTTGGAATATTTTTGTTGAGTACATCGGCTACATCTGCTGATGTTTGTGCCTCTTGTGCAACATCTGTGAGAACAGTTGCTTCAACACTAATTGGTGAGAGTTCTACATCCGCAGCTTGAAGTGAGAGAATTGTTAAAAAAGAGAGAGGAATTATTTTGTTCATTATTTGCTACCTTAAAAAATTTAATTCTCTAATAATAGTCAAAGAGTGTTACAAAAGTATTAAATCATTAGCAGATTTTGGGTAGAATTGCAAAATGAGTAACATAGAGAAAATAAAAAAAACAGTAACAATCGCCTTAGGTTTCGCACTTGCAACCTACCTCATTATGAGTGGCACAGCCATGCTAAACCAAGAGCAAAACAGCACAAAACAGGGGCCGGTAGATGCCAAAAATAAGACTCAACCGTAAACATTTTTTCTCCAATCTCGATGCTATTGCAAAGAGAACAAAAGGGGTAGAAAAAATAGCACTTGTTTTAAAAGACAATGCCTATGGACATGGACTTTTAGAGATTGCTACATTAGCAAAAGAGTATGGTATCTCAAGGGTAGTTGTCCGTACACAAGAGGAGGCACTTGCACTCAAAGAGTACTTTGCATACATCTTAGTTCTTGCCGACAAACCTCAAAAAGCAGATGAGAAAATCCACTATACTATTAACGATTTAGAGAGTATTAGTAGTTTTGCTGAGGGTACTTTAGTAGAGCTAAAAGTGGACACGGGCATGAACCGTAACGGTGTACACATAAAACAATTTCAAGAGGCCCTAGCAAAAATTAAAGAGCATAAACTCCTCTTAAAAGCCATTTTTACACACCATAGTTGTGCAGATGAGTCTACTCAAAAGTTTACAATGCAGCAGAAAAATTTTGCACAGGTAAAAGCGATGGCACCAGATGGTGTTATGTTTCACTCTTGTAATTCTGCAGCACTCTTTAGAAGTGAAGATTTTGATGAAGATATGGCAAGAGTGGGCATAGCTGCTTATGGATGTTTAGAGTTTCCAAAAGCACTCAACATTCCTCTCTCCTTACAACCTGTGCTCTCAGTGTATGCCTCTAAAAACTCTTCAAGAGCAGTTGAGTCTGGAGAGAGTGTAGGGTATGGTAGTCTTTTTGTTGCAGAGAAAAAAGAGTATGTCACAAACTATGATTTTGGGTATGCCGATGGATTTTTACGTGCTTGTTCAAGTAGGTTTGAAACGCCAAATGGTGTGAAAATTGTAGGAAGAATCTCTATGGATAACAGCTCTTTTCTCTCAAAAGAGGAGGAGATACTCATTTTTAATGATGCCAAAGAGGTTGCAAAAGTAGCTGGAACTATAAGCTACGAAGTTTTAACATCTCTTAAGGCACATATACCTCGTGAGATAGTTTAAGAGTTTATTTTTATGATGGCATTGCTAAATAAAACGCCATCAATGCCAAGAAGTGCAAACTCTTCTATGGCACTCTCATCATCCGCTCTTACAAGAATTTTTGCATCAAAGAGGTAGTGCTCAGCAATGTTCTGTGCACTCTTAGCAAGCTCTTTGTCCACAACAATGTAAGTAGCTTGTAGTTGTGAAGCATAAATGAGTTCTGTGAGGGTAGTAACACTTGTTGCATAACGAAGAGTATTCTCTTGCATATAGTTAATAATGTCAAGGTTATTCTCATCAAATGCTACAAAAAGAGTAGTATTTGGGGGTGTTTTTGCAATGGCACTTATGTCTAAAATATGGTAAAAGTTCTCATTTTGAATAAATCTATGACCAAAGAGTAGCATCTAGGAAACCTTTTGTAGACACTCTTTTGAGCAGTAGTATTTACCATTACTCAAAAGGGACTCTCCAATGTCACTGTAGACACCACAAGTGGCACACTCAACCAAGTCATTGGCTTCTGGCTTCTTTTTTGTCGACTCTTCTTTGTCTCTTTGTATAGGTTTTTTCTTTATAAAAAAGAAGTAAATAATACCTACAACAGCGATGATGAGTAGTAACTTCATTATCATAAATTTTCTCCTAGAAGTAAGTAGTGTCTATTTTCTGTCTCAATAATTTTATGTTTCATATCTTCTGTAGTATCTTTGAGTTCATCAAAAACTTTTTCACCCTTGTAAAAAAGAAGTCTACTCTGTTCATTACGAAAATTTTTACTTAAATTGAGAAGCATCTTTGTATCGGTAACGGCTCTTGAAGTGATGATGTCAAAGATTTTTGGCTCCATCTGTTCCACTCTTTTTTTCACTACAGTAACATTTTTTAAGCCTAAATCAGCTTTTATAAACTGTAAAAATGCAGCTCGTTTTGTAAGTGGTTCTACGAGAGTAACCTCTGTCTCTGGAAGTGCAAATGCTAAAATCATTCCTGGAAATCCAGCACCAGTACCTATGTCCATAAGTGTCTGTACTTTAGGTAAAAAGCTTACAGGAAAAAGGGCATCGTAGATGAACTCATCGAGAGTTGCATCATCTTTTGCACCGGTAAGGTTATGGATTTTATTCCATTTATGAAGGTGCTCTTTATACTTTTGGACATAAAAGAAAAAATTTTCCGGCAGTGTTATGTTGTTCTCTTGGATTTTCTGTTTTAAATTCAAGGGTGTCCTTAGGAGAAGAGTTTTTTCATCATTGTGAAAAACATTTTAAATATACCACGGTTTCCAATGAGTTGGTCAATAAACTCATCATAAGTCATCTGTTTCTCTTCTAAGAATCCACGTAGGTACTTTTCACTCGCTTCCATACCCGCATCTTTCTCTATTTCTAAGAGCTTTTTGTAGATAGGAGTCATTGTCTCTATAGCATTTTGAGGTGCTGCCTTTCTAAACGCAGTATGGGAGATAACCTCATTTGTAATTGGGTCTACTTTTGGTTCAAACTCTGTGACAACCCAGTAGTAACTTCCATCTTTGGCTAAGTTTTTTACAACTGCCATAATGTTCTGTGCTCGGTTTATTCTGTCCCACATCATTTTAAAAACAACTTTTGGCATGTCTGGGTGACGAACAATTGAGTGTGGTTTTCCAATAAGTTCAGCTTCGCTGTATCCTGAAATTTCTACAAAGTAATCGTTTCCATACTCTATAAAACCTTTGGCATCTGTTTTGGAAACAATATAGCGTTTAGGATTGAGTTTTATCTCATTGTTTATTGGTGTAGGATGTTTCAAGATAGTCTCCTTTTGGAAATATGATGTCTATTATATAATTTTTTTACTAAATTTATGCAATAATGCAAGTAAATATTTATTATAAGCTAAAAAGGTACTCAAATGACAAAATCGCAAATGATAGATGCTATAGAGAATGCAAAAAATATTCATTTAGAGCAGATGCGTAAGCTTGAGTTAGAAATTTCAGGAAAAAAAATCGACAATCCAACAGCACTAGGGAAAATGGAGTGTGAGTGTGGTGTATGGTTTTACACACATGAAAAAGAGATGAAAGAGATTTTGGGTTTACAACTTTTTAGCAGACTAGACAAGAGTCATGAGAAATGGCATTTAGACTACGCCAACATATATAAGCTCTTTTTTGTTGAAGAGAAGAAGGGATTTTTCTCTAAAATATTGGCCTCTGTAAAAGTTGACCAGATGAAACTAGATAAAGCAAAACTTTACTACACTGAGCTTCAAGCAGATACAGAAGAGCTTTTAAACATAACAGAGTCTGCACTCCGTCGTGTTTTAGCACTTAATGAGTCTAAATTTCATTAACTGCAAGTAGTTTCTCAATATCTTCTGCAGGAAGTGGTTTAGAGTAGAAGTACCCTTGAATGTAGTCACACTCATTCTCAACTATGAAATCTCTCTGCTCTTGTGTCTCAACACCCTCTGCAACAATTTTTAAATTTAAACTTTTTGCAAGAGCAATAATGGCTTTTGTAATAGCTACATCATCATCGTCATCGGGAATATCACTAATAAATGAGCGGTCAATCTTGAGTTTATCAAGTGGTAATTTTTTTAAGTATGAGAGAGAGGAGTAACCTGTCCCAAAATCATCAATGGCTATCTCAATACCCATATCGTGAATAGTATTGAGCTTCTCTATGGAGAGGTGAGGGTTTTGCATAACCTGTCCCTCTGTTACTTCGAGCTCAAGACATCTAGGATGGAAGCAAATCTCTTTTATATTCTGTTTTAGGTACTCTACAAAATCGTCACTATTGAGCTGTCTCATTGCTAGATTGAGTGAGAGAATCCCTGGGTTGTATCCCATTTCGTACCAGCTTTGAAACTGCTGCATTGCGATGCGCATAACAATTCTGTCTATGTCTACAATGAGTCCACTCTCCTCTGCTAGTGGAATGAATTTTCCAGGAGGAATAAGACCCATTGTTGGGTGTTCCCAGCGAATGAGTGCTTCCATCCCAACAATAGTGTCACTTTTCGTGTCAAATTGAGGTTGGTAGTGAACAGTAAACTGCTCTTGTGCAATAGCAGCACGAAGACTTGACTCCATTACTACTCTTTCAAATGCATTTTCTGTCATGTCTGCTGAGTAGAATTGGTAGTTATTTCGTCCTTGATCTTTTGCTTTGTACATTGCAGAGTCAGAGTACTTAATGAGGTTAGCAGGCTCAGTAGAGTGGTCCGGATAGATACATATACCTACACTCGAAGTAACATAAAGTGTATGTGAGTCACAAAGAATAGGTTCTTTCATAATCTGAATGATTTTCTCAGCAACATATGCAGCATTCTCACTACTTTTAATATTTTTTAAAATAATAGTAAACTCATCACCACCGAGTCGTGCAAGTGTATCGTTCTCTCTAAGAGTGGAGCGGAGTCTTGCAGCTGCTTCTATGAGTACTTTATCCCCAATATGGTGTCCAAGAGAGTCATTTATTTTTTTAAACTGGTCTAGATCAATAAAGAGCAGAGCAAACTTCTCATGGTTGCGTTTGGAGTCTACAATAGCTTGAGAGAGTCTGTCATGAAAGAGTGTTCTATTTGGTAGCTTTGTAAGTGTGTCGTGGTGTGCTTGGTACTGGAGACGTTCTGTCTGTCTCTGGAGAAGATACTCAGTCTTTTTCTGTGCTGTAATATCTTGAATATAGCCTACATAGCCATCTACCTCTCCACGGTCATTTTTAAAAATACTTAAAGAAATGTCACAAATGACTCTCTGTTTATTTTTCTTGAGCATATAGGCTTCAATGTCAAGGCTACCCTCTGTTTTAAGCATTAAGAAGAGTTCATCGATGGAGTATCTATTGTCCATGTCGTATGTTTCTAAGATGTTTTTACCAAGCATCTCCTCTTCTGTGTAGCCAAAGAGTGTTCTACTTCCTCTGTTCCAACTAGTAATTTTCCCTTTTGTATCTGTAGCAATAACGGAGTCATGAATATACTCAAGAATTTTTGCCTGTTTTTTGTACTGAACCTCTAACTCAACCTCTTGAGAAATGTCTGTGTCAAAGAGAACATAAGCCTGCTTTCCTTGGTAGTCAAATGAGTGTAGGTAAGACTGTACATGGTAGAGAGAACCATCTTTACGTTTATGAATACTTCTGTTTGTAGTAGCAGAAGAGCTTAAGAGGTGTTTTTTAAGTTTGTTAATAGTCTCGTCATTGAGAAAGGGGTTAATCTCTTTGACATTCATAGAGAGTAACTCCTCTTTCTTGTAGCCAAGTGCTTTACATGCTCCTTGGTTTACATAGAGGTAGTCGAGTGTGTCAAAGGCAAGAATGTAGATTTCATTAGAGGAGTACTCTATGAGATTTGAGAGCTCTTGAGAGTGCTTTTCTAAGGTAATTTGTTCCGTAATGTCTTGCGTTGTTCCTAGGATTTTTACAGGCTTATGCTCTTCATCTGCAACAATTTGACCATTTATGAGAATGTCTATAATTTTACCGGAGGAGTGACGTGCTTTACATTGAAAGGTAATGGGTTTTAACTCTCTAAGGGCTTCTGCTAAGTTCTCCTGTGCAGGTTGAACATACTCTGGAAGAATGAGTGAGAAAAAGAGGTCAAGGTTTGTAGGAGACCCTTTTTCTAAACCATAAATTTCATAGCTTCTATCAGACCAAATGGCTTTTTTAGTAGCAATGTCTACTTCCCAACTTCCAAGACCTGAGATACTCTCTAGTCTTCTTAGGTTGTTTTCTCTGGCCTTAAGCTTTTTTAATGCAGTAGCGAGGTCATCGTTTTCTATATCTATTGGCATGTATACTCCTCGTTAGTGCTTAAAGCAGATGACCCATCTCATCGCGTTTTGTCTCTAAGTAACCCTCATTAAACTGGTTAGACTCCATAATAATTGGAACTCGTTGGAGAATCTCTACACCTTTAATGGAGTTGATTTTCTCAGGGTTGTTTGTAAGTAGCTTTATTTTCTTTATGTTGAAGTACTCAAGAATGAAAGTAACTATTTCATATGTTCTCTCATCTGAAGCAAAACCGAGTTGGTGGTTCGCTTCTATGGTGTTGAGTCCTTTGTCTTGAAGTGCATAGGCATTTATTTTGTTGAGTAAACCTATGTTCCTTCCCTCTTGACGGAGGTAAATCACCATACCTCCTGTCTCATTTATGAGCTTAAGAGCAAACTCTAACTGGTCTCTACAGTCGCATTTAAGACTCCCTATAGCATCTCCAGTGAGACACTCTGAGTGTACACGAACTAAAGGCTCTTCTTCTAAGTTTTTTGCATAAATTACAAGGTGTTCTTTCTCGCCTTGTTTAAATGCTTTTACATTAAAGTCGCCAAATCTTGATGGTAAGTTTGCTATGTCAGATATTTCTATATTCATTAATTAATCTTTAAAAGGGTAAAATGTTTCTTTAAAAATTAGATTATATCAAAAAAAAGGTTTAACTATGTTTCAAAGATTTCGTAGAACTCGTTTAAATAAGCATCTTCGTGCTTTAGTAAGAGAGACACATGTAAGTGTAGAAGATTTTATTTACCCTCTTTTCATTAGAAGTGGAGAGGGTATTAAGACAGAAGTGGCATCTATGCCAGGTGTTTTTCAAATGAGTATAGATGAAGTTTTAAAAGAGTGTGAAGAGTTGAAATCTTTAGGCATCTACTCCATTATTTTATTTGGTATTCCAGATACGAAGGACTCTATTGGTAGTGACTCTTTATGTGAACATGGTATTATCGCTTCGAGTATTCGTGCTATTAAAGCTGCCCATCCAGATATGTTTGTAGTAACAGATTTATGTTTTTGTGAGTACACAGACCATGGACATTGTGGGATTATTGACGAGGTAAATGAGACGGTAAATAATGATGCAACATTAGAAATCTCAGGAGAGCAAGCTGTACTTCATGCCAAAGCTGGAGCAGATATGATAGCTCCGAGTGGTATGATGGATGGAATTATAGAAAAACTAAGAAGTTCCCTCGATGCAGCAGGATTTGAAAATCTTCCTATTATGGCTTACTCTACAAAATTTGCTTCTGGTTATTATGGACCATTTCGTGATGTGGCTGAATCAACACCTAGTTTTGGGGACCGTGCATCTTACCAGATGGATCCTGCAAATAGACGTGAAGCGATTGCAGAGTCTATTAGTGATGAGGCACAAGGAGCAGATATTTTAATGGTAAAACCGGCTCTAGCTTACCTTGATATTGTACGAGAAATTAAGGACAACACATCACTTCCAATGGCTGTTTATAATGTAAGTGGTGAGTATGCAATGCTTAAGTATGCAGGTATGAATAATTTAATTGATTATGAGAGAGTTGTTATGGAGACAATGGTGGCGTTTAAACGTGCTGGTGCTGACATAATTATCTCTTACCATGCAAAAGAAGTTGCTAAGTTATTACAATCTTAGGAGTAATGTTTCACTAGGGGGAGTCTCTTATGTGAAATAATTATCTCTTATTATGCAAAAGAGATCATAAAATCTTAAATAACAGATAAATTAAAGAAAACTGTTATAAAATAACTACTAGATAAAAAATAGGATGAAAAATTGAGACATTTTTTAACACTCAAAGACTTTACAAAAGAAGAGATTTTAGAAATTATAGAGCTTGGATTAAGCATAAAGAAAAATCTCAAAGAGGGCATATATGAAAAAGAGTTAAATATGCAGACTCTTGGAATGATTTTTGAGAAGAGTTCAACAAGAACTCGTGTAAGTTTTGAGGCTGGAATGTTTCAGCTTGGGGGGCATGCTCTTTTCCTCTCTAACAGAGATATTCACTTGGGTCGTGGGGAACCAGTAAAAGATACAGCACGTGTTATCTCCTCTATGTGTGACATGGTAATGATCCGTACTTTTGAGCACTCAATGATAGAAGAGTTTGCAGAGTACTCAAGGGTTCCTGTCATTAACGGTCTAACAGACTCTTACCATCCTGTACAACTCTTAGCAGACTATATGACTATGATTGAGTATGGTGTTGCTGAGAATGCCGTTGTCGCTTACATAGGTGATGGAAATAACATGACTAACTCATGGTTAATGCTTGCTGCAAAACTTGGTTTTGAACTACGCATAGCAACACCAAAAGGGTATGAAGTAGACTCTGCAGTTTTAGCAGATGCTTTAAGTATTGCAAAAGAGAGTGGTGCTGTCATAAAAGTTATGAATGATCCTAAAGAGGCTATTCGTGGTGCAACTATTGTTACTACTGATACATGGGCTTCTATGGGACAAGAGGATGAGAAAGAGGAACGCATTAAAGCCTTTAAAGGTTTTATGGTAGATGGACTTATGATGTGCCTTGCCAACAAAGATGCAAAATTTTTACATTGTCTTCCAGCATACAGAGGGCAAGAAGTTTCAGAAGAGATTATGGACACACACTCAGATATAATTTTTAATGAGGCTGAGAACAGACTCCATGCTCAAAAAGGGCTCATGGTTTGGTTAGACAAACAGAGGGGATAAGCAATGAAAATGTTTTTAATCTTTTTATTTGGACTCACTACACTTCTTAGCGCTGCAGAAGTAGTAAAAGTAGATGAGCGTTTTCAAGACTCTAAGAGCTGTAAGGCATGTCACCTACGCATAGTTACAGAGTGGGAGGAGTCATGGCACTCAAAAAGTCACTATCAAAACGATGAGTACTTTCGAAAAAGTTTAGATTATGTAGCACGTAAAACTCGCCGTAGTGTGAATAGTGTTAAAGTAAAATGTGCTACTTGTCATAACCCTCGTATTTCTGTTACCTCTACAGATGAAGATTATGAAATCGCTGCTGTAATGGGACTAGATAAGGGAAGTGACGTAGATAAGGCTGTAAATGATTCAGCGATTAGTGAAGGTATTAACTGTGTCGTTTGTCATAATATTGATAAAATTCATGATGAGTACGATGCTTCTAAACGCGGGATTAATCGTGTAGAGTGGACAGAGTCTGGAACTATGACGGGTCCTTTTAAAGATGCTAAATCTCCTTACCATAAAACACAACATCACGACTTTATGGACAAAACACCTAATAAGCTCTGTTTTGTATGTCATGCAAATGACCAAAGTGTGAAGGGTCTTATGTTTACGAACATGGAAAAAGAGTATAAAAAAGGCTCTAAAACTTGTGTAGAGTGTCATATGGGTGAACTTCGTAAAGATGTTGCTGCTACCTACAAAATGTACAATGGGAAAGCAAAACTAAGAGATGTTCGTAACCATGGTTTTATAGGTGGACACGTAAGTAAAATGTGGGTAAATGCACTAAGTGTCAAACTTTCACAAAAAGGGAAATCTATTTTTGTGAAAATTTTGAACCCACAACCACATAACATTCCAAGTGGTTTTGGCTCACGTGAAATTTTAGTACACCTTACATATAAAAATGGGCAAAAGATTATTAAAGAGAAAAATATCTCCTTAAGTAATTATTACAAAAGAAAAAGATCAAAGGCGACTATTGCTCACTTAGCACAAAAAAGTTCTAAAGATATGAGTATTCCGGCGAAGGGTGAAAAAATACTAAAAGTTACGAAGCCAGAGGGTGCTACTTCTGTTGAGGTAGAGTTGAGTTACATTTTAGTAAATGCTGAAGTGCGTGCAATCCTTGATTTACAAGAGAGTAGATGGGAGAAAAAGCACTACATTACTAAGGCAATTTTAGAGCTGAAATAAGATACTTTTTAGTATCTTATTCCTGTAGCTGTTCTGATTTTTTCCATCATAGGAAGTGCAACTTCCCTCGCTTTTTGTGCACCTGCATTTAAAATATCACGTACTTCATTTTGGTTATTCATATAGTGCTCTCTCTGCTCTCTGTAGGGACGAAAGTACTCCCACATAACATCGGCAAGGTAGAGTTTAAAATGACCATGTCCTTCTCCACCAGCTTTGTAGCGGTTTTGTAGCTCTATGCACTCTGCTTCATTTAAAAATAGCTTTGCCATATTGTAAACATTACACCCTTCATACTCTTTTGGTTCTTCTAGTGCTACCTGCTCTGTAACAATTTTTTTAATTGTTTTGAGTTGCTTTTTCTCTTCGCCAAAAATATTAACAGTATTTCCATAGCTTTTAGACATCTTCTGTCCATCAGTTCCTGGAACTGTCTGTACCTCTTCTTGTACTCGAAACTCTGGAATTGTTAAGATATCACCATACTCATTGTTAAACTTTGTTGCAATGTCGCGAGCGATTTCAACGTGTTGGATCTGATCTTTTCCAACAGGAATAATCTCAGGAGAGTAGAGAAGAATGTCCGCAGCCATTAAAACAGGGTAAGAGAAGAGAGAGTGGTTTGCACTAATTCCTTTCGCTGTTTTGTCTTTGTAGCTATGTGCACGTTCTAAGAGTCCCATAGGTGTAAACGCAGAGAGAATCCAGTAAAGTTCTAGTACCTCTTTCACATCTGATTGTACCCAGAAAGTTGATTTTTCTGGATCTATGCCTAGACTCAAAAAGTCCGTTGCTGTCTGCATAGTAAGTTTTGCAAGAGCCTCTCCACCATTACCACTACTCATAGCATGGTAGTTTGCAATAAACGCGAAGGTTTCACTCTCTTTTTGTGCTTCTACCATCTGTTTAATAGAGCCAAAATAATTTCCTATATGTAAGTCACCTGAGGGTTGAATCCCTGTTAATACTCTCATAATAATAATTTCCTAAAATTTTTTCTCGTATTATACCAATCTCAGCTTTATTTTGTTACACTATCTATAAATAGAGGGTTATGAGTTATAACTCTTACACAAAGGATTTATTATGAATGTACAAATTCGCTCAAAAGACATAACATTAACAGACGCAACAAAAGCACACATCCAAGGTGCTGTTGAAGCATTTACAAAATATAACTTAGATATTACAACAATTAACTGTGTTGTAGCAGCAGAGAAAAAAGGTGTTATGGTTGAGTTCGATATCCGTGTAGCACATGCTCAACCAGTAGTTATTACGCAAAAAGATGATGTTCTTGATGCTGCTATTGATTTAGCAATAGACAAAGGAACAAAAGCACTTCGTCGTCTTCACGACAAAATGGTTTCACATAGAGCTGGATCTGTAAAAGATTTAGAAACACTCGACGCGTAAATCTTCTTTATGCCCATTTTTATGGGCATACCCTCTCTCCTCTCTTACTTTATTCCAAGGAACTCAATTGAAATTTTTTCTCTTTTTATTTTTAGTTATAAATCTTTATGCTGCATCCGCTACTAAAGAGTACTCTTTTCGTGTTGGCTACGGTTTAGCATCTGAAAATGATCTGGGTGAAATTGTATTTGGCGACTTTGGAACACACCCTCGAGACCTAAGCGTTTATGCTTTAGATGGGGGTTATTTGCTACAAGAAGGTCTCTCCTCTTGGCCCATAAATTTTTATGTAAAAGGTGGAGTCTCTTATTTTAATGAAGATACTTTTAGTAATACCTATGAGATGACACTCTACATAAAAGCTTACTACAACATAG
>Ga0256843_1001775_pt1 | contig 16496 bp, 16 predicted proteins | sample AlvinellametaG_FD_191572 | JGI IMG/M metagenome (GOLD analysis project Ga0256843, IMG submission 191572) | Pompeii worm associated microbial communities from hydrothermal vent at the East Pacific Rise, Pacific Ocean - Alvinella | ecosystem: Host-associated > Annelida > Integument > Unclassified ... | reverse complement strand
AGTGTTTGTCCACTTTTATGGATGATATCTATGTATCGTTTTGTATCTTTATCAAGCTCTTTTTTGGAGAGAATATCTGTAAACCCAAGAATACCATTGAGAGGAGTACGAATCTCATGCGACATATTTGAGAGAAATATAGACTTTGACTGTTCTGATAAGTGTGCCTTTTTAAGAGCGTTTTCAAGTGTCGTAATGTCGTAAAGATTGATAATATAGTCCATATCGATTTTTTTAATAACAATAGTAAAAGTATGAATAGAACCATCTTTTGTTTTCATTTTTACTTTATAATCAGAGGAGGGATCATCTGCAATCATATCAAGCCAATCTGGATATTTTGTTTTATTAATATACCCCTCTTCTTCAAGAAAAAGATCACAAATGCAGGAGTTTTGATTTTTAAAGTCTTCAAAACTTTCATAATCAAAGAGTTCAAAAAGTTTTTTATTGACCGCTTTCATACCACTAATTTTTGATGCATGTATCACAACGCTATCTTGGTTGTCAAAAATTGCTTTGATAAGTTTCTCTTTTTCTTGAATACGATTTTTTGATTTTATTTGCTTTGTAATATCTTGACGGATTGCTATATACTCTTGAATAACATGCTCTTTGTTAAATATAGGCATAATAGTTGCATCTACATAGTAGATAGAACCATCTTTCGCTCTATTTGAGAGAGTACCTTTCCAAAGTTTTCCTTTACGAATAGTATCCCATAAATCTTTGTAGAGAGAGTCAGGGTTATTTTTATCTCGAATAATATTATGGTTACGTCCTATAAGCTCTTTTTCTGTGTACCCACTCACTTTACAAAAATTATCATTTACATAGGTAATAAAGCCTTTTTTATCTGTTTTTGAAATTAAAGAGGAGTTATCAACAACATCTTTGTATTGACTAAGAAGTTTAATATTTGAGCTGAGTTCCACAGATGTCTGCTCTATAAAATGTGAGAGAGCCCGAAAAGTGATTTTATCTAGAGTGTTTTCTTGGTGTATATTGATGTTTTTCTTGATTTTTGTTATTTTTTTACTCTCAGAGAGTACTAAAATAGTTGTTGTACAATTGAATAAAACATCTGTTTTATCTGTTTTATAGTACTCTCCGTATGTGAAAAATCCGGATGTTGGAGCTACAGACTCAAAATTTGAAAACTCTTTTTCTAAGGCTTGACCAAGGAGATCTTTTCTTGCCGTACAAGAGTAGATAAAGATAGCTTCTGCTGGTTGTTTAGAGAGTTTTTTTACGATTTTTTTTGAACCAGAGATAAGGCTTGATGTGTTTGCAAAGCCAAACTGTACAGTCTGTCCCTCTTTAAGAGGTGATGCAAATACTATGGCATTATTCTTAATGCTAATGGGTGTTCGTGATACGATAACTGAATCCTCTTTGTAGAGGAGTTGAAAGTCAGGAAGTAGTGTTATATCATTCTCAAAGATTTCATTGCCTAAATACTTTTGAAAAACATCAATAGCATTTTCATTATCTATTTCGTAGAGGCTATTTCCTTGAGAAGAGGTAATGGTAAACTCTTTGCCGATAGGTACCCAGTTGAGATTGTATTGGCTATCTGCAAAAAGATCTTTAGCACTGAATGAAACGGCAATAGTCCCTCTCTTTAGAATCTCTGTTCCATGAAAAATAAAGGTCTTCTTTAAAGCAAAGTTGTCTCCTGCCAAACCTCCTGCAATAATGAGATTAGGGTTGTATTCGTAAAATCCACGTAAAAATCCTTCATAATCCTCACCTTGTAAACCTTCACTGAGTAAAATAGCAGCTTTTGTATTTTTTGTAGTAAGTTTTTTAGATAGTTTTTTTCCTGAAGTTTCAGTAATACTTTTTGAGTAGGCTACTGTCAGCTTTGTCGTCTCAAAGAGTGAAAGTGAAATAATAGTTTCGTTCTCAAACATCTTTGCATGAGATATTTCACCAGCTGTTGTAGTTCCTATGATATGTGCCTTTGGAAAAATTTTTTGCAGATGAAGAAGTATTTTTTGAATCTTTTTTTTCTTTGCAATACTAGTAAAAACTTGTATAAGTTGGGCAGTATATTGAGACTTTTGTGCCTTATTTTGAGCAGAAAGCAGTTCCTTTGTATCTGTATATAAGAAGGATAGATGTTGCATTCTTATGTATTCCTTTGAGAGTTAAAAATATTTTTTTATAGTAGCTTCGAGCTCTTTTATATCTATAGGTTTAGCAATATAGTCATCAAAACCATAATCAAGTATTTGTGCTTTATTATCTACTCCAGTAAGAGCTAAGATAGGATTTTTATAGTTGTAAGATTCTCTGAGTGTTGTAAAAAGCTCATAACCATTCATTCCTGGCATTTCTATATCGCTGACTATCATCTGGTACTGGTTTAAATTACAATGAAGTACATCTTCTGCTTTTTCAAAAGTATCTATAATAACATTTGGAAAGACAAGAATAACCATCTCTTTGACTAAAAGTCTATTAAGTTCATTGTCATCAACAAAGAGAATTTTAAGAGACTTTTCACTTTGCACTATAATTTTCTCTTTAAAAGGGAGACAGTTTTTGTCTTTAAATATCTCTTTAATCTCTAAAAATTTATCAATATTTTCAAGAAAAATTTTGATGAGATGAGGATCAAAATGTGTACCCGAACCCTCTCTCATAACCTGCAATACTTTCTCTTCTGACATAGGCTCTTTATAACATCGTTTTGAACTGAGTGCATCAAAAACATCAGCAATAGCAATAATCCGAGCATAAAGGTGAATCTCCTCCCCCTTTAAACCATTTGGATAACCGGTTCCATCATATTTCTCATGATGTTGTAGTGCTATTGTATGTCCAGCTTTTAGTACGGGAAACCTATCTGCTCCCTCAAGCATATCTGCTCCGAGTTGAGAGTGTGTTTTCATCACTTCAAACTCATGCTCTTCAAATTTACCAGGTTTTAATAGTATCTTATCTGGAATGCCAATTTTTCCTATATCGTGAAGAGGTGAAGCATATAAGATAAGCTCACACTCTGCATCATCAAGACCATAGAGTTTAGCAAGAAGCTTTGAGTAGTGGCTCATTCTTTTTATATGTCCACCTGTCTCTGGGTCTCTTGACTCTCCAGCACGTCCAAGACGAACAGAGATTTCAAACTCTGTCTCTTTAGAGAGTGCAAGAGCAGACTCTAGCTCTTTTGTCCTCATTTGCACTCTCTCTTCTAAGAGAGTATTTTGCTCTAGTATTTGTTTGTTAAATTGGTTGAGTTTTGCATAGTTGATGGTTCTAACACAAAGAATATCTATATCATAAGGTTTAGATATAAAGTCACTTGCACCAAGCTGTAAAGCTTCTTCTTCTTTTTCTGTATTTGCGGTGACCATTAAAATAGGTAAGTTTTGTAAGTGAGATTTTTGTTTAATCTGTCGAAGAACTTCTAAACCATCCATAAGAGGCATACTTATATCGAGAAGAACTACATCAAACTCTTGTGTTTCTAGTAGTTGAAGTGTATCAATGCCACTAGAGGCATAAGAGATAGTTACATCATCAAAACTATCAAACGCTGCCTCTATAAGATCTAAATTAAATGGCTCATCATCAACAGCTAAAATTTTGTATTTTAACATTTATGCTCACTCTTTAGGTATTTGGTTCATTTTACAGTAGCTACACTTAAAGGCACTATTTTCACTTATATAAACTGGGATACAAGTGAAGATAAGCTACTCTCGTCTAAAGCTCCGCTTACTCTATGTACCTCTTTACCATTTTTAAAGACAATAAGGGTAGGAATACTTCTTATACCAAATCTAGCACCTAAGTTCTGCTCTGTTTCTGTATTTACCTTCACAAAAAGTGTTTTCAGTGGAAACTTTGTTGCTGCTCTTTCAAAGTTTGGACCCATCATTTTACATGGTCCACACCAAGGTGCCCAAAAATCTACTATAACGGGAATATCACTGTTGACAATGACTTCATCAAAATTTCTGTCATTTAACTCTATAGGCTTTGTTTCAAGTAGTGATTTTTTACACTTTCCACAGTTTGCTTTTTTATAACTCTCTTTTTGTGGTACATTATTTACACTCAAACAGTGTGGGCATACTATTCTCATTTTTTCTCCTTTATTTTGTAAGGTAATTCTATAACAACTTTTGTCGTAAAATCTTTACTCTGTATAATTATACTACCTTTTAGGTGTTCTGTTATAATAGAATGGCACATATAGAGGCCTAAACCTGTTCCATTTTTACTTTTTGTAGAAAAATATGGCTCAAAAACTCTACTCAGTGTCTGCTTATCAATTCCACCTGCATTATCTTCTATCTCGATGCTAATGTGAGTAGCTAAGTTCGTTATGGTTACTGTGATAGTTTTGTTATCTATTTCTAACTTCTCAAAAGCGTCAATAGAGTTTTTTAATACGTTTATAAGAGTTTGAAGAAGCTCATTCTTATATGTCGCAATTTTTATACTTTCAGAGTATACTATTTTATACTCTATATTATACTGTGCCATCTCCTCTTTTAAGAAAAAGATAGATTTGTCAAAAAGAGATTCTAGTGCAAACTCTGTTATAAGTTTGTTTGGTTTAAAGTAGTCTCGAAAGTCATCTATTGTTTCTGAGAGATATTTTGTAGTTGTTTGAATCTTCTCAAAAGATTTGTTTATAACCTCTTCATCAAGTATATCAAGCTCTTTTTTTATTTTCATTGTTGCTATAACTGTGTTGATAAGGGAGAGGGGTTGTCTCCATTGATGTGCTATCATAGCTATCATCTCACCCATAGCAGCACTTCTTGATGATGCAAGGATTTTATCTTTTGTTTGTGCAAGCTTTTTTGCATCGGTGACATTTTCTCTAAAGAGTATAAAGCCTATGTGCTCTCCTTTTGCATTATATTCAGGAACTAAAGTACTTTTAAAGAGTAACTCCTCTCCCTTGAGTGAAAGAGTAGACTCTTCAAAGTGGAGGACTTGAAGTTTTTGCATAGACTCTAGAATACTTTTTTGAGTTCCTTTATTTATATGTAATTTTTCATATTGAAAAAAATTAAGACCTTTTAAATCCTCTTTTTGAAAACTTAAAAGTTCTAAAAGTGCATGAGAGACATCTGTTATGATGTTATGTATATCAAATTTAATATAGAGAATTTTTTTATCAATAGTATCACGCTCTTTTATGAGTTCAGCATTTAATTTTTTGACCTCTTCTATATTTGCATTAAGCATGGCATTGGTTGTTGCCATGATGGTTTGATCTGTGATGATAAGTGCAACAAGGTTGTTCTCTTTATCAAAGGGTACAATACTTATATCTTGCTGCATATATTTAAAGTGAGTATGTTTAATCTGATTGAGTTTTATAGGAATCAGGTATTTAGAAGTACTTGCGATATAGAAAGTAGGTGTTTGTAATCGTAGAGCTGTTTTTATTTTTCGTATAAGTGTTTTACTATTAATCTCTTGAAATACTTCATTGAGTTTTTTATGCAGTACCTGACTCTCTTTTTTCCCAGTATGTAGTTCTAACCATCTGTTATAGTGGTAGATATAAAGATTGTCATCTAAAACTACGATACCATTGTCAATACTTTGGACAATTTTCTGGTCTAAATCAAGAGTTCTAAAATTGTATTGAGCTTTGTTTTGAGCCATTGTATTGATTCATCTTTTGTTAAGATAAATATTTTGCCATTTATCTTTTTATCTTCAAAGTTAAGGTTTGTATCTATAACGATAACTTGTGAGTATTGTTGAAAAGTTTCCACTTCATGAATCTCTTCAAGGGGAATCTTAGCAACACTAGGAAGTGAAAAACTAACTGCAGTATTCATCTCTTGTGCAAGTTTTGTTGTGAGTGACGATGTGAGTACGTTAGTGAGTTCAAGTATGGCGTCATCTAAATCTGCTTCACTCTCTAGTTCAAGATGTTTGGCTAAGTTATTAGCACTCTCATGGTTAATGAAAAAAGCACTTTCTCCATTAAATTCACCACTAAAAGCTTGTGTAGAGAAGAAGTAACTAGTGTTTTTCAGTTCAGCAAAAGTGGCTAAGAGTTCATCGGTTTTTAAAACTTTGATATTTGGTATACTTAAGTGTGCAAAAGCATCGAGCATATCTGCTACAACAGCAGTGGCATTTCCATAAGCTATATTCATAAGCTCTTGAAGGACATCTTTCTCATCTTCAGTTAAATTATAATGACTCATTTATAGTATGTCCAAAATTTCTTTCATTTTATCAGGATTAATAGGTTTTTTCACATGTAGTTGCGCACCTAATCCAATGACAATATCTTGTGCTTTTTGTTGTATATCTGCTGAGACCACTATAATATTTGCACTACGATTGATTTCTAAAAGTTTAGGTAGTGCCGTATAACCATCCATAATAGGCATAGTTAAATCTAAAAACACGATATTTACTTTTTCATTTTGCATCACATCTACTGCTTCTTCACCATTTGTAGCTTGAAATATCTCTGCATTGTCACCAATATGTGTCTTCAGAGATTTTATAAGAGTAAGACGTGCTAGTTTTGAGTCATCTACTACAAGATACTTCATTACTTCTCTCGAAAAGACTCTATACTTTCAGCCATACCAAAATTTGGGTGTTTTTTTGGTTCTAGTATAACTTGTGCAAGTTTGTTGTTATCGTTATTTATAACAATAGGTGCTAAAAAGTTTATGGTTGATTTTTCTAAAGGCTTCTGTATAACAAGTATATTATAAACACTCACATTGGAGTTTTTATCTATCTCTAGTAAGACTTTAACATCTGTTGGTAGGTCAAAAGAGTATTCTCTTAGGGCATAGGGATTAACGATTGTAAAAGAGATATTTTCATTCTCTACATCTTTCATTGTAGAGAAGAGAGCGTCTATCTCCACTATATCGATTTTGTGTGTATCTGGAAAACCTAGTAGCTCACCACGAACATCATAACTCATATTAGAATCCTTATAATTTTAAAATGCACCTTCACTTGATTTCAAAGAGTTAGCAATTATGAAACAGCTTGCATTTTGTATAGAGGAGATATTATAGCACTCTCCAATTCCAAATGCAATGATGCCATCATTTTCGAGTATACTTATTCCATCACTCATATCAACATATGCAATTTTATTGCCATCAACAAGCTGTGCATCAGTAACGCCTGTAAACTCTAAAGTTACTGTTATCCAGTCAAAGGCTCTTGCATTATCCTGTACAGCAAATGTAGCATGAATCTCTAATGGAGAGATAACTTCTAAAGAGCGAAATTCTGCATCTTTAAAGTTGTTAAACCTTGAGAGGTCGATTCCTATTGACAACCGACACACTCCATACTTCTATCTTCTACATCACTTGCCATCTCTGGTGACTGAGAACGAAGATAGTAGGTAGATTTTAAACCTAACTTCCATGCTAGCATATATATCTCATTTAAGTATCTACCACTTGCTTTGTCAAGAGTGATAAAGATATTAAGAGATTGTCCTTGATCTATCCATTTTTGACGAATTGCAGCAGCTTTTATAAGTACTGTCTGGTTTAAATCATAAGCTGGTGTATAGTAAGACCAAGTTTCAGGTGAAAGGTTTGGTGCTACAACAGGGATAAGTCCTGATAAGTTCTCTTCAGACCATTTACGTTTAAACACTGGCTCGATAGCCTGAGTTGTACCTGTTAAAATAGAGATGGAACTCGTAGGTGCAACAGCCATAAGATAACCATTTCTCATTCCTTGTTTTTTTACTTTTTCACGAAGTGCTTCCCACTCATATGCTGATGCAAAAAGACCACCACGATCTACGAGGTTAATAACTTCTGCATTCGCATGATCTTGAGGAAATATACCACGGCTCCACTTACTCCCTGCAAACTCAGGATATTGACCTTTTTCTAGTGCTAAATCTGCTGATGCAGAGATGGTGTTATAACAGACAGCTTCCATCACTTCATCGATCTTGTCAAAGTGCTCTTGACTTCCCCATGTGATGCTAGATTCAGCTAACATCTGTGCTTCACCCATAACACCAAGACCGATAGAACGACTTCTCATGTTAGTTCGTTTTACTTTTTCAACTGGGTAGAAGTTTAGGTCTATAACATTATCTAAACATCTCACAGCTGTTGGAACGATGCGGTCAATATCCTCTTTTGTATTGATACGTGAGAGGTTTACTGATGCAAGGTTACAAACAGCAGTTGCCCCATTTACTTTCTCTTTTTCTACTACGAAGATTGGCATACCACCAAGTGAGTCTAAAGCAGTTACTTTCTTAGCAGGTTTTTCTATGCCACTATCTACTGTTACTAACTCTTCTTCTTCATAACTTATACTCTCACCATTTTCAAAGATGAATTTAATTTTGTAGTGGTTAGGTTCTGTGTTTTGAAAAATTTCAGTACAGAGGTTAGAACTTCTAATGATTCCAAAGTGATCATTAGGGTTAGCTCTGTTAGCGTTATCTTTAAAACAGAGGAAAGGTGAACCTGTCTCAAAGTAAGAAGTTAAGATTTTTTTCCATAAATCTTTTGCTTTGAGCTTCTCTTTGATGATACTCTCATCCTCTTCAAGTTCAAGATAACGTTTTGTAAAAGCTTCCCCATGTAAGTTAGTAAGTTCTCTAACATCATAAGGATCAAAAAGTGTCCAGATTGCATCATCTTGTACTCTTTGCATAAAAATATCATTAAGCCACATAGCAGGGAAAAGATCATGTGCACGTCGACGCTCTTCACCAGAATTTTTCTTTAGATCTAAAAAGTCATTAATATCTATATGCCAAGGTTCCATATAGACAGCGATAGCACCTTTACGAGTTCCTAGTTGGTCAACTGCTATGGCAATGTCATTTGTGATTTTGAGAAATGGAACAGTACCACCCGCTGCATTTTTATGTCCATCGATAAATGAACCCATAGAGCGTATACCAGTCCAGTCCCAACCGATACCTCCACCAAATTTAGAGAGCATTGCCATCTCTTGGTAAGAGTCAAAAATACCTTCGATATTATCAGGAGTAGAACCAATATAACATGAACTGAGTTGATGACGTGTTGTTCTTGCATTTGAGAGTGTTGGTGTTGCTAACATCACTTCAAATTTACTTATCATGTCATAAAATTTTATAGCCCACTCTTGACGATTCTCTTCACGTTGTGCTAAGAACATAGCAATAGCCATAAACATATGTTGAGGAAGCTCCATTGGATTTCCGCTAGAGTCTTTTATAAGGTATCTATCATAGAGAGTTTTTACACCAAGATAGTTAAACTGGTAATCACGTTCAGGTACGAGATGCTTTTCTAATTCTTCAAGATCATACATCTCTTTCAGTCCTAGAAGTATACGCCCCTCTTTCTCACCTTTTTCAAAGTACTTTTTAAGTGAGCAGTATCCTGTAAAACCATTTACTTGATGGTAGAGGTTAAAGATAAAGAGTCTTGATGCAACAAAAGTCCAGTTTGGTGCATCGATGTCTATCTTATCAACAGCAGTTTTAATCAGTGTCTCTTGGATCTCTTTGGAAGTGATTCCATCACGGAAGTGAATCTGTGCATCAACTTCAAGTTCACTTTGAGATACATTTGTCAAATCTTTAACAGCAGCAGATGTGTATTTTTGAATTTTTGAAATATCGAGCGGTTCAGTTCTACCATTTCGTTTTACAACTGTAATCATGTTTATCCTATTTCTAAATGAATTATTACTTTTTCATATAATTATTTTTAAAATATTTATACAAAAAAGTACTCTTTAAAGTAAGTTGATTTTATCTAAAATATATTAAACATTTATTGAAATAAGAGAAAAATTTGAATATTTAAACTCTCTGTTACATGAGAAATTAATTACAGCTATAACGAAAACTGTCATCTAAATTTAAGGGTAGAATTAAGGTTCTTAATTGTAGCTCATTTGTATTTTGACACAAAATATCTCGTTTATTATTGGTATTATTTACATAGGCAGCATCATACTCTGTATTGAAGACAGGTTTGTTGTTATCTATAAAGGGTTGCAGAAGATCACACTCGTTGTAAGCATTGCACTGTTCATTAAGTGCAAAGTCAAAATAGGGCTCAAGCTCATTTACTTGAGAAAGATCATTTTTTAGTCCTATACTTAGTCCCCTCTCTCTTGCTGCATTTGCTAAAAATATATTGTAGAGAAGTTGGTCCGTTGCACTGAGTGCAAAACCACTATCGTTGTCATAGGCATCAACATTATCAGGCTCTACTCCATCACACCCTTTTAAGACTGCTAAATCAAGTCTTGCTATCATAACTGTTTGTAACTTTTCGTTTGTTATATCAAGCCATCTTTCATCTTCCCATCCATCAAGGGTATTTCCAAGTGCTTCTTGAGGAAAAGCATCTTTATCCTCTCTCCAGTTTTCATAACTTCCGGCACTAAAGTAACAGATAACCTTTTTTCCTTCTTCTTTTAGAGAGTCAATAAGTGTAGTATCTGTATCAAAGAGGTCAATATCGTAGAGGTCGACATCATATGAGGTATTAATTTTTCCGTTGAGTTGCCATTGCCATGAAGTGTCAAGACTTGGTCTGTACCAGTCCCCAGAGACAAAGGGAGAGGGAAGAGAAGTTTGTACTGAAGAAGAGGTTAGACTCTTACTCTCTCCATCATCACTACATGAAGTTAAAAAAAGTATGAGTGTTAGAGAGAGTAGTCTTTTCATAAGCCCTTCCTTTTAAATAAGTTAGTCTTTAAAAACTCTTTTAAAGATACCATCTACATTTTTAGTATAGTAGTCATAGTTAAAACACTCACGAATTTGTTCTTCACTGAGCTTACTTCTGAGTTCATCATCTGCTAAAAGATGGTTTAGGTAAAGTGATTCACCTTTTTCATTTGTAGTAGGACGACCATTTTGAATCTCCTCCCATACTTTCATAGCATTGCGTTGTACGATTCTATATGCATCTTCACGGCTTACACCTTGAAGTGGTAACTCAAGTAAAACACGTTGAGAGAAAACAAGTCCACCTGTTAGGTTAAGATTCTTCATCATATTTTCAGGATAAACAGTTAAGTTTGCTATAACGTTATTCATGCGGTGAAGCATAAAGTCAGTTGTAACAAAAGCATCAGGTAACCAAAATCTTTCAGTTGATGAGTGAGAGATATCACGCTCATGCCAGAGTGCTACATTTTCCATCGCTGGAGTTGCATAAGCTCTTATCATTCTTGCTAGACCAGTGATGTTTTCAGTAAGAATAGGATTACGTTTGTGTGGCATAGCAGAACTACCCTTTTGTCCTTTTGCAAAGAACTCTTCACACTCATAAACTTCTGTACGTTGCCAATGTCTTACTTGAACAGCAAACTTCTCGATAGATGATGCCATTAATGCTAAGGTAGTAGCAAGACGAGCATAACGATCACGTTGTATAACTTGGTTTGATGCAGGTGCAGGTTTGAGTCCTAACTCTTCACAAGTGTACTCTTCAAGTTCTAGTGGTGCGTGAGCAAAGTTACCCATAGCTCCACTTACTTGACCAACACTTATAACATCCATAGTCTGCTCTAAGTTCTCTAAGTGACGAGCCATCTCATCATACCAAACAGCTAACACAAGACCAAAAGTGATAGGCTCACCATGGATACCGTGAGAGCGTCCAACCATAAGAGTCATCTTATGCTCCTGTGCTCTCTTCTTGATAGACTCCATAATCATCTTCACATCTTTAATGATTAACTCAAGTGAGTCTTTCATCTGAAGAGCTACTGCTGTATCGATAGTATCTGAACTTGTCATACCATAGTGGAACCATCTTGACTCTTCACCAAGTGTTTCAGAAACACTTGTTGTAAAAGCGATAAGGTCGTGACGAGTTACTGCTTCTATCTCATCTATACGTTTGATATCAAACCCTGCATTAGCTACTATCTTATCTGCATCATCTTGAGGAATCTTTCCTAATCTTGCCCAAGCTTTTACAACTGCTTTTTCTACATCTAACCAAGCTTGATACTTTGCTTGATAAGTCCATTTCTCTGCCATCTCTGGACGTGAATATCTATCTACCATTTTATACCTTTATATAGGGAAGTTTATTATGCTAAAATTCGCTTTGATTTATAGATGACATTTTACTAAAATAATCATAATAAAGCTATTAAAGGAACCGCCTTGCCATTCGTAAAGAAAAAATTATTTGTAGAGAAAAAACAGAGAGCTGTGTTTTATATAATGAATGAGTTAGGTTATACACAAAGAGAAGCACAACGTTTTATCTCTAAGGGGCGTATCTTAGTCAATGGTGAAAAGATGGTTCGTACAGCTGGAGAGATTGAGGGAGAAATAGAGTTTATCTATTTTGAACCAATTACAAAGGGACTTGAACCTACTTTTGTTGAGGAGGAGTTTGTAGTCTTTGATAAACCAAGTGGTGTTCTCATTCACCCGCAAACAAAAGCAACACCCTACTCTCTTATAGATGAACTGAAGTATCAGTTTGGTCGTGATGCAAACATTGCACATAGAATAGACCAAGAGACAAGTGGACTTGTTCTCTGTGCAAGAAACAAAACAAGTGAGAGAGAGATTAAGATGATGTTTCAAGAGAGAGATATGAAAAAAAAGTATCTCGCACTTGTCCATGGAGAGTTTAAAGAGGAGATGGTTATAGAGGCTCCACTCTTAAGAGCACAAGACGAGTCTGCTGTTGTAAGAATGATAGTTACTGTTGATGATGCAGGAAAAGCTTCTAAAACATCTTTTAGACCCTTAGAGTATTTTCCTGAGCAAAATATGACACTTGTTGAGTGTTCCCCTCATACTGGAAGACAACATCAGATAAGAGTGCATCTGTTTCACGTGAAACATCCCATAGTTGGTGATCCAATTTATGGACAGACAAAAGAGGATTTTATTCGATACTTAGATAGAGAACTTACTCCCCAAGAGAGAGTTGAAAAATCTGGAGCTATAAGATTACTCCTGCATGCAAATGAGTTAGAGTTTGAATTATATGGTAAAATTTACAATATCAAAAGTAAGATTGATTTTCAAAAGATATGTTTTTCATCACTTGATGTGAATAACTTTTCAGTAAGCTAGCTCACTTTTTACTCACTAGTGTGAAAAAATACAAAATATCTTCAAAAAGACCACAATATAGGGCTTTAAGCAATATAAAAGATTTTATTCAGCTTCTATTTATATAAATAAATTCTTAAAAAATATAGAAATTTCAAAATTTATCTCTTCAAATCTTTTAATTTATTCACACATTACAACAATGTGTGAATAGTGCTGATTTTTATAAAAGATTATGCTATTAAATTTTTTTTAAGTAAATTATTTCATTTGACTTAGAGTATTGTATGATATTTATATTGAAGGGGGTTTTGTTATTTTTCTATAAGATTAGTAGGGTATTATTACATTTATAAACGACCTCCCTGGTGTGTTGGTCGTTTACCTTTTCTTGGCTATTAAACGCCGTTGTATCTTTTGATGATTTTTTTTACACGTGCTCTTAAGTTTCTTAATGCGTCTGTGCTTGTTTTACCATCTGCTGAAAGATTTTCAAAATCTTCACCAAGTTGTGCTTTTGCCATCCAACCAATTTTATTGTGATATTTGATTCCTACAAACTGAACATCACCAAAGTGACCTTTACAAAGTTTATATATCTCTTTTATTCTATCTGCATCCATTTTTTCAGCCATCTGTTTTCTCCTTTGATTTTATTAGAGTAAAATTATAGAGTAAACATTTTAAAAAAGAATATTCACTCAGAAATTTTATATCTAAATAATACCATATTTAATATAAAAAATAGTTACAAGGAGGCTCTAACTAGTCCTCTTTTGTAGCTACATATATAAAGCCACCAACCCCTACAACAAAGACTATCACTATAAGTATAACCTCTGCTATATCTACACCGGTAAAATCACCCATATTATCTCTCCTCTCCTACTTTCTCTTTAAGCTGCCCACATGCAGCACTAATATCTATACCCTTTGAGTCACGAATAGTACACAGTAAGCCATGATTTACTAAATACTCTTGAAATGCAACCATATCCTTTTTCTCAGGTCTATCATAGTCTGTTCCAGGGTAAGGGTTAAAGTATATAAGGTTCACTTTGGCTTTAATATCTGTAAGAAGTTTAACAAGTTTCTTAGCAGAACCTATATCATCATTTTTTCCTTTGATGACGAGGTACTCAAACATAACACGTTTACGTGTGTCTATTGGAAATCGTTTTACAGCCTCAATAATAGAGTTGATGTTGTGTGCTTTGTTCATAGGTATAAGTTCGCTTCTAAGCTCATCATCAACGGCATGTAAGGAGATAGCAATGTGTACGCCTAAATCCATCTCACCAAGTTTATCTATCTTTGTACTGAGTCCACTCGTACTAACAGTTTGTCGTTTACCACCTATACAGAGCCCTTCATCTTCTTTAAAAATCTCTATCGCTTTTGCAAGATTTGATAAATTATCAAGTGGTTCACCCATTCCCATATAGACTATATTTATTTTTCTGTTATGTTTGTGTGTATTATCTCTCTTTAAAGTAACTACTTGGGCAACAATCTCCCCTGCGCTCAAATCTCTTGTAAATCCGCCTTTTGCAGTAAGACAAAATGTACAACCTACTTTACAACCTACCTGAGTAGATACACAGATGGTATATTTAGCTTCCTGTGTGAGTTCTCCTGACGCATCATACTGTGCATCTTTCATCTTTAACCAGACAGCTTCCATCGTTTTTCCATCTTGAAGCTCTAAAAGATATTTGATAGTTCCGTCAGTAGACTTCTCTTTATTGACAATTTTAAGAGGGTTTACAAGGTATTCTTTAGTTAGTTGTTCTTTCATGGCTTTTGGAATATTCTTCATCTCATCATATGAGGAAGCATATTGATGGTATAACCAACCATAAATCTGTTTGGCACGGAAAGAGGGTTTTACAATCTCCATCAACTCTTTGAGTGTGAAATCCATTAGTGAGGGTTTTAAACTATTCATCTATTTGTTAGCTCCTTGATGCGTTTTTTGACATGTTCTGTTAGTAGCTCTTTTGCTTTTTCATGATTTTTAGAAAAATCTTGATGAGCATTTTTATCAGTAAAGTTAGTGATACAAAAGACTCCTCCTGCAGGTATATCGAACTCTTTTGCAACTGAAAGTACAGCAAAAAACTCCATATTTTCAATTCCGATGCCAAGCTTTAAAAATTTACTTGTTAGTTCTTTGTTTGTACTTATATAGTTTGAAGAGTTAACAATAATATCTTTTTTGTTTGTTATGTTGGTACTAACTACATTATCTAATGGTGTATAGGCATCAGAGCTTAAAAAAGCTAACTCTATGTTAGCGGCTGTTTTTGATTCTACAATATCAAAAATATTTTTTTCTCCATAACTTCCTGCCGTTCCAACAAAAAGTAAAAACTCTGGCTTATCAAATAGACAGAGTCTTGTTAAGTTTAAGGTAGTTTCAATAAGTCCTACTCCCATAGGATTTGCGAAATTAAATGTTTCATTATTACCTGCACAAATTATCATATGTATCCTTGTTTAAGTTATACTCATTCAATGTCTAATGAATAAGTTTATATTGTAAGTGAGAAAAGTATTCTATTTATCTTTGAAGTGGTTTTGTAAGACCCAGACTTTATTCTGAATCTTTGAACTAAAAGTGCTTTTATAGTCTTACAGGTATATTTTGTTCATGAAGATAATGTTTTAAATCCATGATATCTATCTCTTTATAGTGAAAGATTGAAGCTGCAAGTGCGGCATCTGCTCCTGATTCAAAAGCATCTTTTATATGCTCCATAGTCCCTGCTCCACCACTTGCAATAACGGGAACATTTACAGCTTTACTAATTTGTTCCGTTATAGTAAGTTCAAATCCAGCTTTTGTGCCATCTGCATCCATTGATGTTAAAAGTATTTCACCACTTCCTCGTGCTACTACTTCTTTTGCCCACTCTACGGCATCAAGACCTGTATCGACTCTTCCACCATTCAAAAAAACATGGTAGTTCCCTTTCTCTGTTCTTTTAACATCTATAGCAGTGACTATACATTGACTACCAAATCGTTTAGCACCCTCATCTATAAGTTCAGGTCTTTTGATGGCTGCAGAATTAACACTTACTTTATCACAACCAACATTTAGAAGTTTATATATATCTTCCAGTTTTCGTATGCCACCACCAACTGTTAGAGGTATAAATATCTCTCGTGCCACCTCTGCAACTATGTCTACTATGGTGTCTCTGTTATCACTCGAAGCTGTTATATCTAAAAACGTGAGTTCATCAGCACCCTCTTCATTATATCGACGTGCTACTTCTACAGGGTCACCCGCATCTTTGAGTCCAACAAAGTTTACACCTTTAACAACACGACCATCCTTCACATCTAAACATGGAATGATTCTTTTTGCAAAATAGTTCATTGTAAAATATACCTTCTTTAATATGATAGAATTATACCTCTTTTTGCTGTATTGTTGATTAACAAA
>Ga0256843_1001774_pt1 | contig 16498 bp, 14 predicted proteins | sample AlvinellametaG_FD_191572 | JGI IMG/M metagenome (GOLD analysis project Ga0256843, IMG submission 191572) | Pompeii worm associated microbial communities from hydrothermal vent at the East Pacific Rise, Pacific Ocean - Alvinella | ecosystem: Host-associated > Annelida > Integument > Unclassified ... | reverse complement strand
AAACTCGGCTATACTTTCCAAAAGCGGAGGAAACAACGGAATCGGATTTGCAATTCCGAGCAATATGATGAAATTTGTCGTAACTTCGCTGATTAAATACGGAAAAGTCCAAAGAGGATATTTGGGAGTTATGATTAGTAACATCGATTCAAGTAAAGCAAAACTTTACGGTATAGACCACGGTGTGCTAATTAATAAGGTAGAACCTCACACCGCCGCAGAGAAAGCCGGACTTAAACCGGGCGATATTATCGTAGCGGTAAACGGCGAAGAAGTTAAAAACGCCGGAGAACTTAGAAATAAAATAGCCTTTAAAGGACCTAATGCAATAGTCCATTTAAAAATCTACAGAAACGGAAAATATATTACCGTTAGCGCAAAACTTAAAGCTTTAAAAACCAAAAAAGAGAAAATCGAAAATATTAAACTTCTTGAAGGGTTGACGCTTAAAGAAAACAAAAACGGCGTAATTATAGATTCTGTTTCGCCTAATACTTATCCCGCAATGGTAGGACTCAGAAAAGGCGACGTAATTTTAAGAGTTAAAACGATAAAAACCGGTAACTGGGTGGATATCCATAGTATAGAAAAACTAAAAGAACTCTTAAAAGGGCTCTCAAGAGGTGACGCGCTTATTGAGGTAAAAAGAGATGATTCTATTTTTATAGTGCAACTATAATGAAAATACTGCTTGCACCGAGTGAAACGAAAAGCTTGGGAGGAGAGTATCCTCCCATCTCTCAAGAATCTTTTATTTTGCCCGAAATTTACGATAAAAGAGTTTATGCGATTAATAAATACGACGAATTTTTGAAAATTACCGACGATGTAAAAAATTTCGGGGAAGATAAAAGCTCTATTTTCGTAAGACCTACTAAAAAAGCTATTTTAAGATATACGGGTGTTGCGTTTAAATATTTGGATTATAAAAATTTACGGCAAAGCGACCAAGAGTGGATTGATGAAAACGTGTTGATTTTTTCCAATTTATTTGGCGTAATAAGCGCAAAGGATTTAATTCCGTATTATACGCTAAAACAAGGAGCGAAGCCCGGATTTGACATTTACAAATACTACAAAGAGGTATTTGTTCGTGTTTTGGACGAATTAAACGAAAAAGAGGAATTTATAGATTTAAGAGCGAAATTTTATGAAAAAATATATAAACCCAAAAACGCCGTAACTTTTAAATTTATAAAAAACGCTAAAGTAGTCAGTCATTTCGCAAAAGCCTATCGCGGGAAATTAACGGCTACTTTGGCAAAGTATGCGCCAACGTCGATTGAAGAAGTTTTAAAGATTCCTTTAGAAGGCGTTAAAGTTATTGAAATAATCGAAAGAAAAGCCCTTAGAGAAATTGTATGCGAAGTGGAATAAAATTTGTTAGAATACAGTAAAAAAAAGGGAATTTATGATTGATTTAAAGCTTCTTGAAAAGAAATTCGACGAAGTTGCCGAAAAACTTAAATTAAAAGGCGTAGCTGAAGAATTGCTGCAAGAAATAAAAGAACTTTTTACGAATAAAAAAATCCTAAAATCTAAACTCGACTCTTTACTTGAAAAGAGAAATAAACTATCTAAACAAATCGGTGAATTTATGAAACAAAAAGAGACGCAAAAAGCCGAAGAGATTAAAAAAGAAGTTGCTTTATTAAAAGAAGAGATATCCAAAATAGAAGAAGAATTAAAAGAAGTCCAAAAACGTTTAAACGAAAAAGCTCTCGTAATTCCCAACATTCCGGATAGCGACGTACCTATCGGAAAAGACGAAAACGATAACGTTGAAATAAAAAGGGTCGGTGACATTCCTTCGTTTGATTTTGAAGTAAAACCTCACGACGAACTTGGAGAAAAACTTGATTGGCTTGATTTTATCAGAGGCGTAAAGCTTGCAAAAAGCAGATTTACGGTGATGAAAAACGAAGCGGCAAGACTTGAGAGGGCTCTTATTAATTTCTTTTTGGACCATAATAGAAGCTTTGGATTTGAAGAAGTATATGTGCCTTTTATCGTTAATAAAGAGACAATGACCGGGACCGGACAGCTTCCGAAGTTCGAAGAGGATTTGTTTAAAATAGCACAGGAAGATTTGTATTTAATACCTACTGCCGAAGTTCCTTTAACCAATCTTTTTAGAGATGAAATAATTACCGATTTGTCTTCGCCTATCAAACTGACGGCTTATACTCCTTGTTTTAGGAAAGAAGCGGGAAGTTACGGCAAAGATACCAAAGGAATAATCAGACAGCATCAATTCGATAAAGTAGAGCTTGTAGCCATTACCAAGCCAGAAGAGAGTGATGCGATGTTTGAGGAGATGGTGGAGTGTGCGAGCGAAGCTTTGGAAAAATTGCAACTTCCGTATAGACAGCTTATGTTGTGTACGGGTGATTTGGGCTTTAGTGCGGCTAAAACGATAGATTTGGAAGTGTGGATTCCGAGTCAGAACAAATATAGAGAAATAAGCTCTATCTCAAATACTCGGGATTTTCAAGCCAGACGCGCAAAAATCAGATTTAAAGAAAATAAAAAAAACAGACTTGTCCATACTCTAAACGGTAGCTCGTTAGCCGTAGGTAGGACGCTTGTGGCGATTATGGAAAACTATCAGACAAGAGACGGGAAAATCAAAATCCCTGAAGTGTTAAGAAAATATATGGGATAGAGTGTGGCTGACGAAAACGTAATTATCATTGAAGAAGAGGGTGAAAAAAAAGAAAAGAAGAGCAAAAAACTTTTTTTCATCGTCGTTATTTTGGTATTGATAGTTATTATTTTGCTGTTGATTTTAACGGCGGTAGTCGTAATTAAAAAGAAAAAATCCCGCCAAGAAGTTAATTCGGCTGGAAACGAGATTGAAAAAATTACTAAAAAACTCGAAAAAAAGCACTTGGCTCAAAAAGATGAAATTAAAGAATTAATCAAAAGAGCCACGATTTTATACAATAGGGGAGAAAAAGAAAAGGCACTGCAGATACTAAATAAACTCTCTTCGCTTTCGGAAGCGTTGTCTTATTATAATTTGGGTGTAATCAAACTCGAGGAAAAAAATTATCCAGCGGCTCTTAAATATTTTCAAAAAGCGATAGAAAACAAAGATAATAGGACTCTTAGCGCGATTAACGCGACATATGCGGCGTTGATGTTAAAAGATTATAAGCTTTTTAATTATTACAGAAATCTGGCTTATACGTTCTTGCCGGAAATTTCCAAACTTAAAAGCTATCCTTATTATTACGCTGTTGTTATGTATTATAAAGGATACGAGTTTGATGCGATTGCTGCGTTAAAACAAAAGACCCCTTATGAAACGCAGTCCAAAAAACTTCTAAGCGCCATATACGAATATAACGGCGATTTTTTAGATGCGGCGGCAAATGAAGAGGATTACTTTTATAAAGGGCTTTCTTTAGCCAGAGTTGGCGAATATTCAATTGCGAGAAGTTATCTTTCGGCTGTTAACTCTCCCAAAGCCAAATTCGCTTTGGGACTTGTAAATTTAAAACTTCAAAGTTACAAAAGTGCCGCCGGGGCGTTTAATAAATCCAATCAAAATTTTTATCCGATATATGTTTATCTTAAACCTTCTCTTTTTGATATCAAATCGGCTCAAAAAGAGTTTAAGAAAAATTTTTTAAAACACAAAGAGGATTTTTACGATCTCTTTTTTTATTATGCACCGTATAAAGTATTTAATATCAATCAAACCATTTCGTATCTTAAAAAGGGTATAGCCGGAATTCCGATAGGTTCCATAGAAGAATCTCAAAAATATTTAACCAAAAGTGCTACGTATTCTTCTCTTAATTTACAAATAGCCGACGCTTTGAAACTTGCTTTAAACGGTCATATCTATTTGGCTAATAAAAAATTTAAAAAACTTGTCAAAAAACGTCATACGTCTTATATTATAAATTACGATTTGGCTTTAACGTATGCACAGCTTGGAGATTACGAAAAAGCATACAACTATTTTTTAAGAGCGTATCACCTCAATCCTCAAGATTTAAAAAGCGGAATATTCGCAATTATGGCACTCCAAAAAATTAAAAAGCAAAACGATTACCTAATAACGTCCGTCAAAGAGGATTTACAGCCCAATACCATTGAAGACGCAATGTTTAGTTTAACCCAAGACAATACCGTTAAATTGGCGGCTTATTTGGAAAAAGACAATAAAAACGATGTTTTGAACCTTATAACGAGAATCTCCGCAAAAGCACTGTTAAATAGGGATTATTCAAGTGAAGCGTTGCAGTTAAAAAGTATGTTTCCAAGGGAAATAATAGCCAATTTGCTCTATTTTTATGCGCAAAACAAAGATTTGCCGGTCAATAAATTGGCTCTTAACTTTCAATCCCTTTATTTTTCGAATCATTTCGATATGAATGATTTTTATTACGGTGCGAAAATAGTCAGGGAATGGTATTTTACATTTACTAAAATATCGGGACTTTTAAATGATTTGAGGGAAAAGTTGATTCAAAAAGCCAAAGCCGAAAGTTTTGATTTGATACCGATATTAAAACGGGTCGCTTTTGCGGATTTTTATACCAAACATTTTGAAGAAGGTTATGTGATATATAACGATTTAATCAACAATAAACATATCAATGACCCTCATATGCTCTATTTTGCCGGCGTCTGTGCTATAGGTGCCTCTCATCACGCCAACGCCGTAGCGCTTATGGAACTTGCCAAAATGAGAAATCCTAATTTTTATGAAGCCCGTTACGCATTGGGTTTGCTGTGGCAAGAGAGAGGCAATATCAAAGGAGCCGCAATTCAATATGCGAAAATACCAACCGGCTTTAATAGTAAATTTTTCGATTTTAACATAAATAACCGTTTAACGGATAATTAACCTATTTTAGGGTATAATAATGAAAATAACGGAGGAGGAAAAATGAAATTTAGTTCTAACGACTTTAGGGGAAATACGAGCTATATGCACGATGTTGAGGTTTCTCACGAAATAAGCGATATTAATTTGTTTGTAAAAAGAACGTATCAGTTATTGGCGGGTTCGTTAATCGCGGGCGCGGTAGGCGCGTATGTCGGTTTGGGATTTGTAGGAAATATGGTTAATTACGTAACCGGCGGTTTGACGTTTACTTATTGGGGAGCTGTTATATTGGAGTTTATACTTTTAATAGGACTTTTTGTAGCTAAAAACAAAACGCCTTTAAATCTTGTATTACTTTTTGCTTTTACGTTTATGAGCGGTTTTACTTTGGCTCCGACGCTTGCGATGTTTATAGCCAAAAATATGGGCTTTGTAATTGCCGAAGCGTTTGGGCTTAGCGCAGTGGCTTTTGGCACGCTTAGTATATTTGCGATGAATACCAAAAGAGATTTTAGCGCAATGGGTAAAATTCTTTTCGTAACTTTGATAATCGTTGTAGTCGCCGGAATTGCCAATATCTTTTTGCAACTTCCAATGTTGCAGTTGGCGATTGCCGGAGTATCAGCCGTATTGTTTAGTTTTTTCATTCTTTATGATACGCAAAACATCATAAGAGGAAACGTAAGCAGTGAAATAGAAGCGGCGGTAATGCTTTATCTCGATTTTTTAAACTTGTTTATATCTTTATTGCAAATTTTGGGATTTTTAAACAGTGAAGAGTGATTTATATCGAACGATTGACGCTAATTACAACCGATACCAAGAAGGTATAAGAGTTGCGGAGGATTTATTAAGATACGAGTTAAATTCTCCCCTCTCGAAACGTCTAAAGACATTGAGACATATAAGGTTGCCAAATTATAAAGAGGTTATACGTCATCGCGACGTAAAAGGGGATATCCTTAAAACTACCGTAAAATCCGAAAAAGTGCGTGAAAATTTGGAGGATATAATAATCGCAAACCTCAAACGTGCCCAGCAAAGTGCCAGAGTGCTTGAAGAATGCTACAAAATCTACGATTTACATACTTCGGAATTATTTAAAAACGCAAGATATGCTTTATATGAAATAGAAAAAGATATTTTAATTTCCAACGATTAATCGACTTTAGTAACGTATGTTTAATTTTGGTATAATACTTAAGTAAATTAAACCAAAGGAGTGTGTTATGAAAAGAGTTTTAGTCTTAGGTCTTAGCGCGGCTTTAGCTTCTACACTAATGGCAAAAGAGATAAAAGTAGGTGTTTTACAACCACTAACCGGTCAAATCGCGAGTTTTGGACAAAAAACGTTAAAAGGTATTAAGCTCGTCCATGAGAAATATAATAAACTTCCAAACGGAGATACTATTAAATTGGTGGTTGTTGACGGACAAGCCGACAAGATTCAAACGGTAAACGGATATAAAAGATTAACGAGTAAAGAAAAAGTGGTAGCAGTCGAGGGACCGTTAGCAAGTTCGATGGCTTTAGCCGTTAAGAGATTTGCCGGAAGCACAAAAACTCCTACCGTTACTCAAATAGCGACCAATCCGAGGGTAACCAAAAATTCCAAGTATATTACGAGGACTTGTTTTACCGACGATTTTCAAGGTGTTGTAGGTGCGACTTATGCGCTTAAACATAACTATAAAAATGCGGTTATAGTTTTTGATATGAAACAAGACTATTCGGTAGGGTTGGCTAAAGAATTTGCTAAAGCTTATAGAAAAGGCGGAGGAAAAATTATTAAAAGATTGTTTATTAACAGCGGAGACAAGGATTTTAACGCTCAAGTAGCCCAAATTAAAAGATTGCACCCTCAATTTATATATGCTCCTATATATGCTCCTGAGGGAGGACTTTTTGTAAGACAATTAAGAGCCGCGGGAGTTAAAGCGCCTCTCATGGGCGGAGACGGATTAGCCGATGTCGATTTAATGACTAAACTTGCCGGGAAAGCGGCAAACGGAGTTATGTTTACGGATCATTTCGACCCTGCAAAAGCTCCTACGAAATTATCGAAAGAATTTATTAAAGAATACAAAGCCAAATATAACGAATTGCCAAACGCTTTTGCGGCAACGGGTGCCGATGGATATTTGGTGATTTATAACGCCATTAAAAAATGTGACAAACCTAACATTACTGCAAAAAGATTGAAATTCAAACAATGTATCAACAACGAAATTAGACACACTAAACATTTAGAAGCGGTAACGGGTTATTTGACAATCGACCCTAAAACCGGAAACCCTATTAATAAACCGGCTGTTATCGAAGAAATTCAAAACGGTAAAGCGGTATTTAAAGAGTTGATTCAACCTTAATCCTCTCCCCTTCGGGGTGAATGTATTAAATTCCATACGGTGGGATTTAATATTTTCACACAAAGAGGAGAGATGTCCAAACCCGTAGAAATTGCAAAAAACGTATTTTTGATTAAAACTAAAGACGCAAACGCGTATCTTATTGCGGAAGAAGAAGCCGTTCTTATTAATTGCGGTAGTTTAAAAGAGTTCGATACCACTATAGAATTATTGTCCGATATCGTTTCGTTGGAAAAGATAAAATATATCATTTTGCCGGACAATAATCTTAAAACACTCAGCGGTTTGTATTTGATAAATAAAGTTTTTAGGGAAAATAAAACGATAGTGACACATTCAAAAATAATTGAAGATTTAAAAAGTTGCGATTTAAAGTTCGATTATTACGCCATAGATAAGAACTCGTTTGCTCTTAAATTTAAAAAAAGAAATTTGGAATTTATCTTAACCCCTTATGTAAAAGGAGAAGTCTCTTTTTGCGTATACGATAAAAGGGTGGGGATTATTTTTACCAATTCGCTTTTTAACACCCAAACGCAATACGAACACGTCTATGTTGATAATATGCAAGATTATATTTTGAAAATGGAGGAATCTCACAGATATATATTCCCTAAAAGGGAAATTTTGAATTTTTATCTTTCGAATATGGAAAAAAAACATGCGTATATTATTGCCCCTCAATGCGGCGCCGTTCTTAAAAAAGAGGAGTTTGAAACAATTAAGGAATACTTAAAAGAGATAGAGTGCGGAGGATATTTGCATTTTGGAGACGACGGTGATTTATACGTATTAAGCAAAAGCGACGAAATGCTTAGAAACTTTTTTAAAGATACGGTATCTCTGAGCGAATTTAATTTGGTTTTACGAAATCTTTTTGAAAACGTCAAAAAAGAGATTCCTTCGATTAAAGAAATCGAAATATGCGGTATTTCGCCGTTAAGTGCCAGAAAATACTGTTTTTCTTTTAGTGACGACCATAAAATAGTCGAAATAGATAAAACTTCCGCAGAGTCCTCTTATAAACAAAAACTCAAACATGCTGATAAAGAAATAGGCGAAGTTTCGATTATTGTCAAAAAGAGCGTTAAAAGAAAGGAAAAAAGGCTTCTTGAGGTATTGCTTAATAAAATCGCCTCTCCTTTGGCAGTTTCGCTGGAAAAAGCATTAATGCTAAGAGAACTTGAAGAGTATCCGTATGAAAATCCGATTATAGACAAACTGACCGATTTATACAACAAACAATATCTCTTGGAATTTTTAACTCAAAAACTAAAAGAAGTCAACAGATATAAGTTTCCATTAAGCCTTGCGATGATTGATATAGATTATTTCAAAAAAATAAACGAAGAATACGGAAAACTTATCGGGGATTGCGTTTTAAAAGAAATCGCGGTAAATTTAAAAGAGAATTTTAGAGGCTCTGATTTGGTGGCAAGACTTGGTAACGATAAATTTGTAGTGGTTATGCCTTTTACGACATGTGAAAACGCGTGTAAAAGAATGAAAGAGTTTAAAGAGTTGATTTCCAAAAAGAAATTTTGCGATAATAAAAGAATAAAATTAACTCTTAGTATAGGGGTTTGTTCGTATCAAAACGAAGAGACCGATAAATTTATGCTTAAAGTCGACAGATATGTCTATTTTGCAAAAAGAAGAGGAAGAAATAAGGTGGTTTGCGAAAATAATCAAAAGGATTAAACATGAGTGCGAGTTTTATATTGCAACAAATAATTAACGGATTTTCTTTAGGAAGCATGTATGCTCTCATCGCTATAGGATATACGTTGGTATACGGGGTATTGAGGCTTATTAATTTTGCGCACGGAGATATTATGATGGTGGGCGCATTTATGACGTTTATATTTTTTAAAATTTTGGGGCTTAATTTTTACGTTGCTGTTACGTTTGCGATTATTTTTACGGCTTTTGTGGGGATACTGACTTATTTTAGCGCATATAAACCTCTACTTGAAAAAGGTGCGCCTAAAATTTCTCTTTTGATTACGGCAATAGGTATTTCGTTTTTTTTGGAATCGATTTTTAACGTCATAGCCAATCAATGCCTTGGCGGGACATATCAAGCCTTTTATTTTCCTAAATATTTTTCGAAAATTATTCATATCGGAGGTTTGGATATTCCTACATTGACTATACTCGTGCCTATCTTAACGCTTTTGATGTTGGGCGTAGTGCTTTATATTTTGTATAAAACAAAAATCGGTATAGCTATTAGGGCGTTGGCGTTTGATATTCAAACGGTCAAATTGATGGGTGCGGATTCGAATATTATTATCGCATTCGTTTTTGCTCTTGGTAGTGCGTTAGCGGCAATCGGGGGAGTTACCTATGCTATGGCTTATCCGAGTATCGACCCGTATATGGGTATGCTTGTGGGTCTAAAAGCCTTCGCCGCGGCGGTTGTCGGTGGAATAGGCAGTGTAACAGGAGCCGTAATAGGAGGATTTATATTGGGATTTGTTGAAATAGCGATACCGGGGTTTTTCCCGGATTTGGGAGGTTGGAAAGACGCGTTTGCGTTTATTTTACTGATTTTCGTATTGTTGTTTAAACCTACGGGAATTATGGGGATAGATTTCGAAAGACAAAGATTTTAACGGAGTGGAAAAATGAGCGCAAGTAAATATTTCGGGTTAATTTTTATAGTAACAGCAGTGTTTTTGGGGTTTTTATATACTTCTCCTAAAATTTTTAGCGACTATACAATTACGGTTTTGGGTAATATTTATATTTTTATTATTTTGGCGATTAGTTATAACTTGATTAACGGTGTAACGGGGCAGTTTTCACTTGAACCCAACGGATTTGTAGCCATAGGCGCTTATGTTACGGCTTTGCTTATGTTACAGCCAGACGTTAAAGCCGATATGTATATGATTGCCGACCCTTATCCGTTTATAAAGGATTTGTATCTACCTGGATTTATAAAACATCTATTCGATAGTGTGGGATTACACAATGTGCATCATCTTTTTATTTTAAATGCGTTTACAACACTATTTATTAGCGGGGTTGTAGCCGCTTTAATCGCGCTGACGTTGGCGTTTCCGGTATTTAGGGTTAGAGGCGATTATTTGGCAATAGTAACGCTCGGGTTTGGTTTTATTATCAGAATATTTTTAATTAACAATCCCGAAATATCAAACGGGGCTATGGGACTTGATTCGATTCCCGGTTTTGCAAGTTATTTTTGGATAGGTGTGTGCGTATTAATTTCGGTAATTTTGGTATATAATGTCGTTTATTCTAAATTCGGACGCGTCATGAAAGCGGTCCGAGACGACGAAGACGCCGCAATGGCAATGGGAGTGAATACGTTTAAAGTTAAAACGGTGGCATTTATGACAAGCGCCTTTTTCGAAGGAGTGGGAGGCGGCTTGCTGGCGAGTTCGATAGGGTCTATAAGTCCGGACCAATTTACGTTTTTGTTAACGTTTCAACTTTTAATTATTATTGTTTTGGGTGGTCTTGGAAGCATGAGCGGCGCAATAATCGGAACGATTATCCTCTTAGGAGGTATGGAACTTTTAAGACCTCTTGACGACAGTAGCTGGAGTTTGGGTCCTATTCACGGTATACCGGGACTTAGAATGGTTGTGTTTAGTATAATTTTATTGTTGATTATGCTTTTTGCGAGGAAGGGAATTTTCGGTGATAAAGAGCTGTGGGATTATATAAAAATAAACAAGGAGAATAAATGAGCGATATCCTAAAAATAGGTAAATATGAATTTACGAGCAGATTAATAGTGGGAAGCGGAAAGTATCCCGATTTTCAAACGACAAGGGACGCGACTTTGGCAAGCGGTGCGGAAATGATTACCGTAGCCGTTAGACGCGTAAACATTACAAACCCCGACGAAGAGAATTTAATGGACTATTTTAAAGATACGGACGTTAAAATATTGCCTAATTCCGCCGGGTGCACTACCGCAGAAGAAGCAATAGCGCTATTTAGGCTCGTTAGGGAAGCTACGGGAATTGATATAATCAAACTCGAAGTTATAGGAGATACGGCAAAAACGCTATATCCCGATGTAATGGAAACGTTAAAAGCCTGCGAAGTGTTGGCAAAAGACGGATTTACCATAATGGCGTATACCAACGACGACCCTATAATGGCAAAAAGACTCGAAAATGCGGGTGCCGATGTGGTAATGCCTTTAGCCGCACCGATAGGTAGCGGTCTTGGAATTCAAAACAGATACAACGTAGTATTCGTAAAAGACGCCGTAAACGTCCCGGTAATAGTCGATGCCGGAATAGGGACGGCAAGCGACGCGGCTGTGGCTATGGAGCTTGGAGCTGACGGGGTGCTAACCAATACCGCAATAGCTCAAGCCAAAAACCCAATAGCTATGGCTGAAGCAATGAAATATGCCGTAATAGCGGGAAGAACGGCTTATAAAGCCGGAAGAATACCAAAAAAACCTTATGCAACCGCAAGCTCACCGCTTGAAGGTTTAATAGAATTTTAATAAACGGGAACGTAATTTTCAGCTTTCGGAGGAGGGGATTGTTTGGTAAAAAGCTCCTCATGCCCTTCGTATTGGAATTTATGGACTCCTTTTGGGACTCTAAAAGACCTAATTAATTCGGGGTGAATTAATAGAAGCTTTTTGTAAAAATAAGCAAATGCGGGTGCTGATACCCTACCGCCGCTCATTCTTTTGCCTAATGAAGAAGAGTTGTCGTTTCCAAACCAGATAATGGTTTGAGAATTGGGTGTAAAACCGCAAAACCATGCGTCTTTAAAATCATTGGTCGTTCCGGTTTTACCGGCTATTTCTATACCCTGGACCCGTGCGTTTCTACCGGTTCCTTTTTTTACTACGTCTTGTAATATATTAATCATTAAGTATGCTTGATAGTCCGGTTCGATATAGCTATATGTCGGCTTTATTTTTATAGTTACGTTTTCTTTAGGAATGGTTATTTTTTTAATAATATGGAGTTTGGCTTTGGTGCCGTAATTACTGAATATGGTATAAAGCTCACTCATTTTCCATAAACTTTCTCCCACACTACCCAAAGCAATACTTAGATTTTTAGGTAAATTGTTAAAGCCGAAGTTATACATCTCTTTTAATACCGTATCAAGCCCCATTTGCATAACCAAATTAATCGTAGCTAAGTTTCTTGAGTGGACTAAAGCTTCTCTTAACGTTATTAATCCCAAAGTGTTTTTTTCATAGTTTTTCGGTTTCCAATATTTGTCTTCTTCCGGGGTATCGGAAGGTATTTTAAACGTTCTGCTAATATCTGGTATTTTACTTGCCGGATTATAACCGATATTTAATGCTATTTGATAAATAAAAGGCTTGATTGCGCTACCTACGCTTCTTTTTGATTGGATTGCACGATTAAATTTACTCTTTGAATAATCCGCACCACCTACAAGCGCCAATACTTCTCCCGTTTGGGGATTGACGTTAATCATAGCGCCGTTTAAAACAGAAGCGTTTAAGTCTCGGTTGAGTTTTAAGAGTCTTTGTTTGTTCCATTTAATAGTTTCTTGTGCCAATTTTTGAGTAGGCATGTCGATTGTGAGATAAATATTATAGCCTCTTGTTAAAAGGTCCGGATATTTGGGTAGTAATTTTTTAATAGCCGCATCGACAGCATACGGGGCTTTGGGAGTTAGCATATGTTTATAAACTTTTGGTCTGGCTAATAAAGCCGCTGTGTATTCTTTGGCTGAAATCCAACCTAAAATATACATTCTTTTTAAAATTTTATCCGCTCTTTTTAAATTCAAATCGTAGTTTCTTGTCGGGTCGTAAAGAGAAGGACCCTTAGGGAGGGCTATTAGCATTGCTATTTCTTTTAGGCTTAGTTTATTTAGCGGTTTATGAAAATATCCGTATGCCGCCGTTGCAATGCCGTAGTAGCCGTGACCGAGATATATTTGGTTTAAGTATCTCTCAAGGATTTGTTCTTTTGTTAGGACATGTTCTACTTTTAGGGCTATTATCATCTCTTTTAGTTTTCTTTGAATCGTTTTTTTTCTATTTAAGTAGATGTTTCTGACCAATTGCTGAGTGATTGTCGAAGCTCCTTCGACTTTTTTACCGGCTTTTATGTCTTTAATAAGTGCCCTTATAATTGCGTTGATATTTATTCCTTCATGTTCGAAAAAAGACGTGTCTTCCGTTGCTATAAGAGTTTCTATCACTCTTGGAGGAATCTTGTCGTAAGGGACATAAAATCTATTTTGGTTTAGATATTTAACTGCTATTAATTCACCGTTTCTGTCGTAAAATCTTGCCGATAAAGGAGGATTGTAGTATATTATTTTTTCGCTTGGAAATCTGACGGAATTATAAAGATATACCAAATAACCTCCAACTCCCAACAAAACCAAAAAACCGAGTATCAAAAAAAACGTTAAAATTTTTTTAAACAATTCAATCCTTTAAAAAGTTTATCGTATTTAAAATTATATCACTTTCAACATTAATTCTACCTATAATTCTGAATATAGGTGTTTTAACGGTAGGCGGTCTGATTGCGCCTATTAAAATATTATTATCTAAAAGCAGTTGCTGTTTTTGCATTAAAACGTCAATGTTTTTGGCGTTTAAGGTTTTTATTAAAGATGGGGATTTTAATATACGCATGCGCTCTTTTATTTTTTGTTTGTAATAGATTAGGTTTTTTTCGATTTCTTCAAATGCGAAATAAGCTATCAAACTATCCATAACGCTTAAAGCCGTAGTGTAAATGACGCTTTTTGCTCTATTTATCAAAAATTCTATTATCTCTTCGTTTGCCAAAATATACGCTCCATAGCTTCCGAGTGCTTTGCCAAGCGTTCCCATTTTTATTGTTTTTTTTGGATTTAACCGATACTCTTCGGTTATTCCGTTTAGATTATCTCCCAATACTCCTACACTATGGGCTTCATCGATTATTAACATTCCTATTTCATGTGCGAAATGCGCTATTTCTCGTTTTAATATGTCCCCTCTCATTGAAAAAACACCTTCGGTAACGACAAAAACTCTATTGTATTTAGTGTAGGACTTGGCTTTTTTTTGTAAATCTTCCAAAGAGTTGTGTTTAAAAAACGAAACTTGGGCGTTTGTTAATTTTGCTCCTATTAGTCCGCTTGCGTGATACTCTTCGTCTACTAAAAACAAATCGCCTTTTCTCCCAAGTTCAAATAGCGCAAGGTTTGCTAAAAACCCGCTCCCGACTACCAACGCCTCTTCGAAATTATTGAGTTTTTTTAACTTCTCTTCCAATAAAAAGTGAGCTTCGTGATAACCGTTTACAACGCATGAAGCTTTAGCCGCGTGGGATTTATACGTTATAGCTTTTTCATAAGCTTTACGTAAAATTTCTTTATTTTCCGCAAGTCCCAAATAGTCGTTACTTGCAAGGTCTATTACAGAATCGTCAAACAAAACTCTTTTTCTTAAGCGGTTTTTTTTGCTTAAAGCTGTTAGTTCTTTTTTGTAACTAATAGGAGTCATATTTCTCCCAACCGTTTGTTTTTATCATATGTTTTAGTAATTTTACGTATTCGCCCTTTTTTTGGGAGTAGTTAATTAACGTGTCAGCCGCCGCAATTCCCGTAAAAGGTCTGTTTTCTTTTCTAAATTTATAACGCAATTTTCTAAAATCTTCATATGCTTTGTTTCTGTTTAGATTTCTCATATACGCGGCAATGGAGTCTTCTATTGATGGAAAAATTTTTAAAGAGTAATCTATTTTAATGTTTTCGTATCGGCTTTTAGGCGCTAAACCTTTGTTTGAATATTCCCAGTGACCAAAAAGGTTGTTGGCTTGTTTTACGAATCTGCTTTTTCCCCAGCCGCTTTCGATTGCGCCTTGGGCTAAAGCCAAAGACGGTGGAATAGCGTCTATTTTTTTTAAAAATTCTTCTTTGTCGGTAATACTTTTAATTTTGTAAATTTTAGCTACTTGGGATAAAAACGCAACGTTTTTGGGATTTAAAAGTGCCGTAGGAGACGAAAAAATTTCAATTATTTTTTTTCTTAAATTTAAGATTTTTCTGTTTTCCGTTTGGATTAAAGGGAGCAAAATTTCGACAAAGGCGTGCTTTTGAGCTTTTACGTTTTTAAGTTTGTAATACCACGAGGGGAACGCCCCATAAAGATTAATAGCAAGTGCCAATGAAATGAGTCTTTTCAAATTCGCTCCTTAAAACAGTGTTGGTTCTAACGCTTTTAATTTATAGCTTTTTCTGTGTATGTCGCTAAAACCGTGTCTTTTTATTTCTTCTATATGGGCTTTTGTAATATAGCCTTTATGTTTTTTAAAGTTATAGTTAGGATATTTATCGGCAATTTCGCACATATACTTATCACGGCTAACTTTTGCCAAAATACTTGCCGCACTTATCTGTTTTATTTTCAAATCGCCCTTTATAACGGTTTGGATTCCTTCTACTCCGAAATTCGAATTCCCATCAAAAAGATATGTTTCGGCTTTTAGAGTATTTTTTATTTCGTTTAAGGCGTAGTTTATGGCAAACGAAAGTCCTTTTTTGTCTATTATTTCGTTATCGACAAATACTATGTGATATTTACACGTTTTTTTAATAATCTCAAAAAGCTCCTCCCTTTTTTTCGCGCTGAGCTTTTTAGAATCGTTTAACATATCTAAATAATTCTCAATTCTCAATTTTCCATCTTCCATTTCAAAAATGCAGCCGGCTACTACCAAAGGACCGGCTATGGGACCTCTGCCCGCTTCGTCTATTCCGCAAATTTCCATCGCCAAAACGGTATTACCTCCACTTCGAAATTTTTATGATTATATTCAAATTCGTTTGAAATCGTAATAACTTCTACTTTGTTTATATTTTTTACTTTTTTTAGTTTTTCTTTTAGTATCTCTTCGTTGGCAAAAGGCATAACGAGTATCCCAAGATTTTTTTGAGGTAAATAAAAGTTCAAAGAATTTTGATAATAAACGGTCCCTTTCAATTCTAAAAAAATGATGTTTTCAAACGTTAAAAGAAGGTTTTTTTTATTTGTCAATATGTTTTTAAAAGCGAAATTATAAGAGTAAAATTTTTTAGGCGATTTTGGAGAATTGTATTTTTCGACTTCAAATATTACTTTGTCTTCAAGTAATTCGTATACCGTTTTATAAAAGGTGTCTTTTCCAATTTTATTTTCTTTTTTTAAGATCTGGTATATTTGATAAAGCGTTAATTTTTCGCCTATGTGTGAGAAAAAAAACTTCAATATCTCTTTGTTGTAGGGCAGTAATTCAAAAACCTCTTTTAG
>Ga0256843_1001773_pt1 | contig 16498 bp, 14 predicted proteins | sample AlvinellametaG_FD_191572 | JGI IMG/M metagenome (GOLD analysis project Ga0256843, IMG submission 191572) | Pompeii worm associated microbial communities from hydrothermal vent at the East Pacific Rise, Pacific Ocean - Alvinella | ecosystem: Host-associated > Annelida > Integument > Unclassified ... | reverse complement strand
GTGCGATTTGTTCTTTGTTTTCAACAGGTTTTGCCATTTTTTTAAGTTCTTCAATAATAGCTGCTACTGCTTTATCCATACCTCTTTTTAATGAAATTGGATTTGCACCAGCTGTTACATTTTTTAAACCTTCTTTAAATACTGCTTGAGCTAAAACTGTTGCTGTAGTTGTTCCATCACCTGCTTCATCAGCAGTTTTAGATGCAACTTCTTTTACAAGTTGTGCTCCCATATTTTCTAAAGCATCAGGAAGTTCAATCTCTTTTGCTACAGACACACCATCTTTTGTGATATGAGGTGCTCCAAAACTTCTTTGAAGTAATACATTTCTACCTCTTGGACCCATTGTTACTTTTACTGCATCAGCAAGTTTATTAACTCCTGCTAATAATGCACTTCTTGCTTCATTACTATATTTAATTTCTTTTGCCATCATTCCCTCCTTATGCTAAAATTCCTAAAATATCATCAGTGTTTAATACTAAATATTCTTTTCCATCTAAAGTGATTTCGCTACCTGCATATTTTGCAAATACTACTACATCACCTTCTTTGATTGAATTATATTCATCTTCTTCTACTTCTTTACTTACAGCAATTACTTTTGCTTGTAAAGGTTTTTCTTTTGCATTATCTGGGATAATGATTCCAGAAGCAGTTTTATTTTCTTCTTCTACTCTTTCTACTAATACTCTTAGTCCTAGTGGTTTAAATGCCATTTGCGCCTCCTTATCAAGTTTTATTTTTCATATTTCTTAAAAATTATCAGTCTTATAATTTAAGTGACAGAATTATAGAAGATTTTTTTTGATTTGTCAAGAGTTTTTATGAAAAAATTTAAAAATCTTTAGTCTATACAACTAAACTTTATTCAGTTACAAAAAACATCTATTTATAAGAAATTTACTACCATAAAATAAAAAAATTATGGTATAATATTGCTTCAATTTTAAATAAGGAGCTCTGATATGCCTAAAATGAAAACAAACAGAGGTGCCGCTAAAAGATTTAAACTTAAAAAAAGCGGTAAAATCAAAAGAGGAACAGCTTTTAGAAGCCACATCCTAACAAAAATGGACTCTAAAACAAAAAGAAAATTAAGAAGTCCAAAACACGTAGACAAATCAAACGTAAAACAAGTAAGAGAACTTTTAGGAAAATAATTTATATTTTTTAGAAGTTTTCACCTTAACAAAGTCGTTTAAGGTTAAGTTGGCCAAAGCCACACCTTAGAAAAAAATCAACAGGTAAAGGAAAACAATATGAGAGTAAAAACTGGTATAGTAAGAAGAAGAAGACATAAAAAAATCTTAAAATTAGCAAAAGGGTTTTATTCAGGAAGAAGAAAACACTTTAGAAAAGCTAAAGAACAAATCGAAAGAAGTTTAGTATACGCTTTTAGAGATAGAAGACAGAAAAAAAGAGATTTCAGAAGATTATTTATTATCAGAATTAATGCTGGATGTAGATTAAACGGAATTAACTATTCAAGATTTATTAACGGACTTAAAAAAGCAAATATCGAATTAGATAGAAAAATTTTAGCTGATTTAGCAATGAACAATCCTGAAACATTTGCTAAAATCGTAGAAGCAGCAAAAGCAGCTTTATAATCTCCCTTTTTTCCCATTTTGGGAACTTTTCATCAAAAACTTTACAAAAATTATACAAAGTCATTATTCTGCCAATATTTTTTGATAAAATTCGCTAAACTTAAAATAAAGGCAATATATGAAAAAAATATTTTTATCTATGTTATTATTACTATTTATTGGATGTGGTAATGATATATACAATATACAAAAATCAACTACAATTTCAAAAAAAGAAACAATGAGCATAATACCCTTTGCTAATTTCACACAAACTCCATTAGCCGGATATAAAGTAGCAGGTATAACAGAAGGTGTATTTAAATCAAAAGGATTTAATATACAAAAAAGCTTATGGAACTTTCCAGAAGAAGACTATACATTAAAAGAGATAAAAAATATAATAAACAATACACAAAGTGATTATATAGTTACAGGTTATGTAAATGAATATAGATACAAAGCAGGAATAGATGGTGAACCAGTGATCAGTATTACAATTAAAATATACAATAATAAAAAACATAAATATATATACACAGCAACTATATCAAAAATAGGCAATACATATGATTCTTTAGGTTTAATAACTCAAACTTCTATAAATAAGATTTTAGATGAAACTAATAAATAAATTTTTACAAAACTCTTATATAGAAATTGTTTTACTTTTTATTATCACCTATTTTGGTAGTAAATATGTATCGCCTAATGACCCATTATTTTTTGCATCGCAATTTAATATATATTTTTATTTATTAGTGGTTATTGCATTATTTTATGGATTTTTTAGTGCTTTATTTTATTTGGCTTTATTTTTTAGTGTAGAATATATTTTTTATCAAAAAATAAATTTTGATAATTTATATCAATACTTTATTATTATGCTTATTTTAAGTGAATTTTATTATTTTTGGAAAAATAAAATTACAAAATTAAAAGAAACAAATAAATATATAAATACCCGTTTAGAAACGATAGGTACTGCTTATTATTTACTAAAACTCTCACATGATGAGATTGAACAAAACTATATTTTAAAGCCATTTAGTATTAGAAATGTATTACAAGAAATCAAAAAACTAATGAGACAAAACCCTAAAGAATCTATTCAAAACTTTTTATTATTATTAGAAAGAATTTTCAAAATAGAAAGAGCTAGTTTATATATATTTGAAAATGATGATTATAAGTTAACTAAAACTATCGGAGAAAAAGTAGATTTAAATCTAAAAGACCCTTTAATTAAAAGAGTATTAACAAAAAAAGAATTGGTATTTAGTGATATTAGCAAAGATGAAAGTTCTGAATATTTAGCAGTAATCCCCTTAATATCTTTAACTCATGATATTAAAGGATTATTTTTAATAAAAGAGATTCCATTTTTTAATCTAAGTAAAGATAATTTATTAATGATTTCTTTATTTTTAAGTTATTTTGTTAATACATTTTCTAAAATAGAAAAATATAAAAAATATGGATTAGATGAAGAGTTTTTAAATGAAATAGACAAATTATTATTTTTAGAAAAAAAATATCACATTCAAGCCTTTTTAGTAATTTTCAAAGGTGATGATTTAGACCTTTTAAACATCAAAAAAACATTAAGAGGAAGTGATATTTACTATAAAACAGAACATAAATTAATGATACTATTCCCTTTTATGTCTATTCATGGTGTAAAAAACTTTATTTCTAGAGTACAAAATATAGATAAAATGGAACATAAAGTATTAAATTTTCATAAATATCATTCTTTAGAAGAAATAATAAAAGAGTTAAATAATGAGTAATATTACTATAATAATTATTGTAATATCTATAATATTTTTACTTATTACTATTACTATAGTAAAAATATTAAAAAACAAGTCTAATCGCATCACATCATTTGAAAGTGTAAATATAGAAAGATTTATGATGGTTTCTGATGTGATTGATATCAAAAGAGAGTTTGGAGAAGGTGCTTTACTTACTTTTATTAACAATGAAAATTTTTCAGATGAAAGTAGATTAAAAGCATTTTTAATCATCTCCGAATTAAAAACTCCACAAAATATTCAACTCTTAAAAAGAGGATTAATGGATAAAAATGATGAAGTAAGATTACTTAGTTTTTCTATTTTAAATAATTTAGAAAACAATCTAAATGAAAAACTTCATTATTTTAAATCTTTATTAGAAAAAGAAAATAATATAAAATATAACAAAAAAATAGCAAAACTTTATTGGGAATTTATCTATTTTAATCTAGTAGATAATGATTTTAAAGAGTTTTTTTTAAATGAGATACATTCTAATTTAAAAAAAGTTCTAGATAAAAAACCAAATGATATAGAAGCATTGTTTTTATTAGGAAAATTATATATGTCTCAAAAAAAATATGATGAAGCATTTCATATATTTTCCAAAATAAATACAAAAGAAAGTGTACCATTTTTAATAGAATTATATTTTTATAAAAAAGATTATAAAAAAGTAAAAGAATTAATTCAAGCAAATCCAGAAATTGAATTTATTGAAAAATTTTATTTTATAAGTAGGTTGTGGAATGATAAAAATTGATAAAGGTGATATTGATATTTTAATAATATCAGAGGGAACTTTTCCTTATGTTAGAGGTGGTGTATCTAGTTGGATAAATCAGTTAATCTTAGGTATGCCAGATTTAAATTTTGGTGTAGTATTTTTAGGGTCAAGCAAAGATGACTATGATGATATTAAATACGAATTACCAGAAAATTTAGTATATTTAGATGTTTCATATATTTTTGATAAAACAGAAATCAAAAAACCAAAACATATGCCACATCAAAAAGGTTTTGAGCATGTAAAAGATTTACATAAAACCTTTTTACATGGTGATAAAATACCTGAAGAGATTAAAAATTTAGATTTTTATGAAAATATAGCATCTCTTAAAACATTTTTGTTTTCTGAATCATCATGGGAATTTATACAAGAACAATATTTAGAACATGCTAAAGAAGAATCATTTATTGACTATTTTTGGGGTGTAAAAAATATGCATATTCCTATTTGGAAACTTGTAAATATTGCTAAAAACATCAAACCATTCAAAATAATACATGCTCCTTCTACAGGATATGCTGGTTTCTTAGCTAGTTTATTAAAACTAAACTACAAGAAACCTTTTATTCTTACAGAACATGGAATTTATATAAGAGAAAGAAAAATAGATATGTTAAATAATACTTGGCTTGCTAACCATAAAACTATTTTTCAAAAAAAACTAGGTGAGATTCCTTATGCAAAAAAACTATGGATTAAGTTTTTTGAAGGGATAGGAAAATTCACTTATCAAACAGCTGATGAAATAATATCTTTATTTGAAGGTGCTAGAAAAATACAACTTGAATATGGTGCCGAAGAAAAGAAAACAAAAGTAATTCCTAACGGAATAGATACAACAAATCTAAATAAACTGCAAAAAGAAGAAATTCCTCCAGTTATTACTCTAATAGGAAGGGTTGTGCCTATTAAAGATATCAAAACTTTCATAAAAGCTATGAGAATTGCTATTAATGAAGTACCTGAACTTGAAGGATGGATTGTAGGTCCAGAAGATGAAGATAAAGAGTATGCAAAAGAGTGTCATCTATTAGTAGAAAGTTTAGGACTAAAAGACAAAGTAAAATTTTTAGGATTTCAAAATATTAATGATATTTTACCTAAAAGTGGTATTTTAACATTAAGTTCTATTAGCGAAGGGATGCCTTTAGTTGTAATAGAAGGATTTGCAGCTGGGCTTCCTTGTGTAGCTACAGATGTGGGTAGTTGTCATGAGTTAATATATGGAGGAAATGAGGAAGATAAAAAATTAGGAGAAGCTGGAGTGGTAGTAAAAATAGCAAATCCTGATGAATTAGCAAATGGATATATCAAATTATTTTCTAATCAAGAATATTATAAAAAATGTAAACAAACTGCTATTACAAGAGTAAATACTTATTATACAAAAGAAAAATTTTTAAATAGTTATAGAGATATTTATAAGGAATATTTATGGCAGGAATAGGATTTGAAATTAGAAAAACTTTAAAGAAAAAAACTCTTTTTTCTTTAATTGAAGCATATTCTTATTCTGGAATTGTAAGTTCTGGACCATGGATTATATCTATGGTAAGTATTTTTATTTCAAGTTATTTAGCAAATAAAATTTTACACAACAACCAAATAGTAATAGAATTTACAATATCTATTACATACCTCATCGCTCTAAGTTTGATTTTCACAGGATTTTCTCAATTATCATTTACTAGATATCTATCAGATAGATTATTTGAATCAAAATTAGACATCATTTTACCAAATACATTAGGTGCTTTAGTAGTTAACATGTCATTAGGTGCTATCTTCATTTTACCATTTGCCTACAATATATATCAGCATGAAGGAATAGCTTTTGCTGTATTATTTGAATTAAATTTTATTATTTTTTGTGGTATATGGATAGCTAATGTTATTTTATCTGGACTTAAAAATTATAAATTTATTGCTTTTGCCTTTTTTACATCTTATACTTTAATAGTAATTTTAATCTATTTTTTAGGACATCTTGGAAAGATTTATCTTTTTTTATCATTTTTTATAGGACAAAACATATTATTTTTAATGCTTTTAAGTTTAATAGCTAAAAACTTTACTTCAAAAAAATGGTTTACATTTGATTTTTTAAAAAAAGGTAGAATGTATATTTCACTAATGCTTACAGGGTTTTTAATGAATATTAGTGTTTGGATAGATAAATTTTTATTTTGGTTTAGTCCTCAAACAGGAGTAGAAGTCGTAGGTATTTTAAAATTCTCTCCAATATATGATTTCCCTATATTTTTAGCTTATATTACTATTGCTCCTGGTATGGCTATGTTTTTATTAAGAGTTGAAACAGAGTTTGTAGAACATTATGATAAATATTATAATGCTGTAAGAGATGGTGGAACTTTAAAAGAATTATATACATATGGAAATAATATGATAGAATCCGCTAGATATGCTTTAATGGAAATTTTAAGAATTCAAATTTTATCTACAATTATTTTTATTGTATTTGCAAAAGAGATATTTGGATTTTTTCATATGCCTCTTATTTATTTACCGATATTTTATGTAGATTTAATTGGAGTAGCTCTTCAGTTGTTTTTTATGTCAATTACAGTTATACTTTTTTATCTAAATAAAAAAGAAGAAGTTTTAAAATTAAGTATTTTAGTATTTTCATTAAATACTATTTTAACTTATATATCTATACAATTAGGCCCATTTTTTTATGGTTATGGATTTAGTATAGCTTATTTAATCACTTCTATAATAGCTGTATTATATCTAAACAAAATATTTGAAAGACTCTATTATGAAACTTTTATGCTTAATTAGTATTTTTATTATGGAAATGTTTGCAGTATCAATAGGATTTAATTATGCTCCAAACCCACCAAAAGAGATATTTTCAATATATGATAAAGTAATAGTAGAACCAACTGGTATATCAAATATTAAACAATTAAAAAAAACATCTCATGCAAAAATTTATGCTTATGTAAGTATAGGTGAGAAAATATCTCCTCCAAATAAAAATTGGATATTAGGAAAAAACAAAAACTGGAATAGTTATATTATGGATATTAGAAATCCAAAATATCAACAATTCCTTCTAAACAGATTAAAATCACTAAAAGATTATGATGGATTTATGTTTGATACAATAGACTCATATCAAATAGTATTAGATAAACATCAACAAAAAGAATATGAAAAAGAATTAATCTCTTTTATCAAAAAAGCACATCAAAAATTTCCTACAAAAAAAATTATTTTAAATAGAGGCTTTGAAATATTAGACAAAGTAAAAAATGATATTAATAGTGTATTAGCTGAAAGTTTATTTACTACAAATAATAATGGGAAAATTTATCCACAATCAAAAGATGGATTTGAATGGTTATTAAATAAACTAAATTATGCTAAAAGTTTAGGTTTAAATGTAATAGTAATAGATTATTCAAAATATCCACAAAAAGAAACTAAATTAGCAAAAAAGATTATGAAATTAGGATTTACTCCTTTTATTTCAAATATTACTCTTACAGATATTGGAATTAGTACCACAAAATTAGAACCTAGAAAAGTTTTAATCATCCATAATACAAAACAAAAACTAATTTTTTCTTGTAATGCTCACAAACTTTATTCGATGCCTTTAGAATATTTAGGTTATATTCCAAAATTAGTAGAATATAAAGATATTCCAAGAGGATATTTAGCAGATAAATATGCTGGAATTATTATAGCTTTAGAAAATCCTATAGAAAATCAAAAAGAGTTTTTTAATTGGATTAAAAGTAATATAAATGATGGTTTAAAAGTAGTATTTATGGACAATATTCCATTTAATGATGATTTATTAAAACAATTAAATCTAATCCCAACTAACAATGAATCACCTAACTATACTTTGATTTATCAAAACAAAAATATATCTGATTTTGAAATCAATCCTAATATGCAAAACATAAAAGATAACACAATTATAAATCCAAAAAATGGTAAAAAAATAATTGTATTTAAAAACGATAAAAATCAAATATTCACTACTTGTGCTTATACAAAATGGGGAGGATATTGTCTAAATCCAACTGTAAATATAAATAAAAACACAACTTTATGGAGTATTAATCCATTTAAATTTTTTAGAAAATCACTAACTTTAAAAAACATACCATTACCAGATGTAACTACAGAAAATGGTAGAAGAATAGCTTTTTCTCACATAGATGGTGATGGATTTATGGAAAAAAATTATGTGTTAAATAAATTTTCAAGTGAAGTTTTATATAAAAAATTATTCACAAAAACTTCTTTTCCAATATCAGCAGCTATAATCGAATCAGAAATTGCTCCATATGGACTATATCCACAATATTCACAAAAACTTATAAAAATAGCAAAAAAAATATATAAACTAAAAAATATAGAACCAGCTAGCCACTCTTTTTCTCATCCGTTTAAATGGGGATATAAAAATCCCCCTAGATTACCTGTAAAAAACTATACCCATTTTTCACCAAAAAGAGAAATATTAGGTTCTATAAAATTTATCCAAAAACTTTTACCTAAAAATAAAAAAATAAACCTATTTTTCTGGACTGGTAATTGTCTACCTACAAAACAAGACTTACAAATATGTCATACACACCATATATTAAACATAAATGGTGGAGATACTAAAATAACCCAAGAAAATAATTTTATTTCTTTAATTATGCCAATAGGTATATGGGTAGATAAATATTTTCAGGTATATGCACCTATTACAAATGAAAACATTTATACAAATCTATGGACAAATAAAGGTGGATATATAAAAGTAATTCAAACAATGAAACTTACAAATAAACCTAGAAGAATAAAACCAATAGATATATATTATCATTTTTATTCTGGTTCTACTACAGAATCTTTAGAAGCATTATTTTATGTATATAATTGGGTAAAACATCAAAAAATAACCCCTATGTTTACAAGTGAATATATCAAAATAGCTCATGATTTTGAAGATACTATAGTTGCTAAATCAATAAATGATAATAGCTATATTATAAGAAACAAAGGAAAATTAAAAACTCTAAAAATTCAAGGGAAACATAATATAGATATTAAAAATTCTAAAAATGTAATTGGATACAACTTTTATAATGGTTGGACTTATATTCATCTGACAAATAGTGGAGACTATAAAGTAAAATTGGGCTCACCGAAAATGAGTTATTTAATCTCTTCAAATGGTAGAATATTTAATTATAAACATTTTAAAAATGGATATAGTTATACACTAAAAAGTTATTTACCTATAAAAATAGAATTTAAAAAACTCAAAAACTGTAAAACAACTATAAAAAAAGAAAAATTCAAAGCATTTATAAAGGTAAAATGTGATTAATTTAGAAAAAAAGAAATTTTTAAATAAAATAGAAATAATCATATTTTTTACCCTATTTATAATACTATTCATTGTATTTTTTCCAAAAAATTTAATTAATAATTTTGTAAAAAAAGATTATGCAAATCCTAATATAAAAATAGAATATTTAGAAACTATGCTAAAAACTAAAGATGATAAAAACTTAAAACTAGAATTAATCAAAGCATATCTAAAAATAAATAAGTTTAATAAAGCACTAAAATTACTAAATACACTAAAAGAAAATAAAAATATTTTATTATTAAAAGAAAATATTTTAGAAAAGCAATATTTTTCAACTAAAAACAATAAAGCAATTTTAAAAGAATTAAACTCTACATTATTCAAACTAATTTCATATAATGATTATAATTTTATATACAAAAAAGCAACTCAATTAAATCTAATTGATTTAAAAATATTAACTTTAAAACATTTAGATAATAACATAAACCAATTAATAGATATATATTTATGGAAAAAAGACAAAAATGCTTTATTACAATTACTCAAAGAAAACCAAAATAAAAATCTTTCACAAAAAGAATATTTCAAATTATTAAATATAAGTATTTATCTAAAAAATAAACAATATGTAAAATACTATTTATCAAAAATTAAATCTATTAAACAAAACCCATCTTTAGTAATAAATGCTTATATATTTTTAAACAATCAAAAAAAAGCATATAAACTTATAAAAAAATATTCAAAAAACAAAAAGTTAATAGCACAATTCGCTCTATGGACAAAAGATTATAAGACAGCTTTTCAATACCATAAATATTTACCAGACACTCAAAAAACAACTTATCAGTTAGCATTAACTTTACATAAATATGATGTTATGGAGAGAATTTTAATAAATCAAATTAAACATAAACAATTTGACAAGATAGATGAATTAAAATTTGTATTTCTACAAACATATCATATACAAAAAGGGATTAATTTTTTTAATAAAATGTATAAAAAATATAAATTAAAAAAATTTTTACTAGCTGAATTTTATCTATATGATACTATTGGAGATATAGATGGCATCAAAAATACAGCAAAATTACTTGGTAAAAATATCACACCTTATATAGCTATGAAAGTAGCAAATATATTTCTAGGAGAAAAAAATCCTCAAGAAGGATATAAATATTTATTGTTAGCATATAAAAATAATAAAACTAATAAAACATTTAATCATACTTTATATAATTTTGCAATAATAACAAATCATAAAAAAATTGCCTTAGAAGTATTACAAAAAACAGCAAATAACTATTTAGATTTTATCCATTTAGCAGATTATTATAAAGAATCCAATCCATATAAAGCATTTCAAATCTTAGATAATCATAAACAATTTTTAAATAATCAATATTATTTTTTTAGTTATATAAATATAGCATTCAAAGCTAAACAATACAATAAAATAATATCAATTTCAAAAAAACAAACAAATCCGGAAATTTTAAATAATCCAAATTTTTGGTATTTATATGCTACATCTTATGAAAAACTAAATGATATTAAAAATGCAAAACAAGTATATTTAAAATCTTTAAAATATCTAAAAACAAACCCTGCTTTTTATTGGTTTTTAGTAAATAATAAAGATTTAGAAATTAAACAATATTTAGATAAAATCAATGATAAAAATCTATTATTATCTAGTTATATTTTATTAACAAAATACAATAAAGCATTAATTATCACCCAAAAACTATTGTCTAAAAATCCAAATGATTTAAATTTATTAGTAACTTATTATGATTTATTAGAAAAATTACATAAAAATAATAATAAACTAAAATTTAAAATATTTAAACTTTCAAAAAAAATGTTTGAACACAATAAATCAGAACAGATATTTAAAATCTATTTTCAATTTGGACTTTATTATCAACCATATTATAAAATGAAAAAATTACTACAATATGCAAAAAAATTCGATGACTATGAAAAATATCAAATAATGTTTTATAGCTATTATGGTGAATATAACAAACTTAAAAACTTGGAGAAAAAATGAAAAAAATTTTATTCTTATTAATAACTGTTATATATTCTTATGGAGTTTATTCTATACAATTATATACATCTATAAACATAAAATATGCAAAAATATACTTTGATAAATTACCCCAAAATATAAAAAACAAAAGTTTTATTTATCTTACAGATTCAGGATATTATACAGTTAGATATTTAGTTGCAAAACATATAAAAACTTTAAAACCATCTAATATAAAACATTATTCAATAGTAAAAGATGATATCAATAAAATAAAAAAAATAAATACTCCATATATTCATAAAATGTTATTAAAACTACAAATTATTATTCCTAAACAATCTACTATTATAAAACCCTCTAAACCCTCTAAACATATAACAAAACAAATAAAAAAAACAAAACAACTCACTAAATTACCTGACTGGGTAAAGATGAATATAACTTTAAAAAATAATAACTTATATGAAGTAAGAAAACTATTAAATAAAAAAATAGATATATATCAAAAAATTGCAGCTCTTCAAGCACTAAAAAAAGAAAAAGAATTAATTTCTACAATTTTTGAATATGAAAACATTACAAATGACCAAAATTTATATAACACATATTTTAATTTAATTTCAAAAAAATATATATCATTTGAAAGTATATTTGAAAATAAAGGAAGTTATAATAATATATTAAATACAATTCAATATAAAAATTCTTATTTATTAGAAATAAACTATGATAATATATATCACAAACAAAACAAAGAAATATCAATAGCATATAAAAATATTAAACTTGGACTAAGAGATAATAACGCAACTTTTGTATCACTAAAAGGTTATACAAACTTCAAATTAAACAAAATAAATTTTAAATTAATTGCTGGTATATTCCAAAATTCATTGGATAATGACCAAATTTTTAATACAACGATAAATCATTTTATATCTTTAGATACATCATTTCAATCACATAAAAATTATATGGATTTAATATCTACTTTTTCTAAATATTATACTCAAAACAATCATTTTATGTTTGATAAATATGAAATCACTTTAAATGATATATATAATTATAATTCACTATTAAATCTCTCATCATATATCAAACAAATTCAATATTCAAATATTTTAGATTCTTATACTGAAATAGGTATAGGTGCTTTTTATGGTTATAGCATTAATCATCTAAAAACACCTAAATTTTTTATCAATCCAATAATAACATATAATACCAGTTCAAACATAGGATATAATCTATCAATAGGAATGAATAAAAGAGTTATAAAAGCTGATAATCTAAAAATAATATTATCTATCTCAAAGGACAAATATTCAGATACAGCTAAAATTTTATTTAACTATATCTATTATTAATAAATTCTTTTACATTATCATATGCTAAAGAAACTAACTTTTCTCTAGCTTCTACACTAGCCCATGCAATATGAGGTGTTAAAATAATATTTTTTACTTGCAATAAAGGATTGTTTCTATCTATTGGCTCTTTTGTAAATACATCAAATCCAGCATAAAAACCTTTTTTATCTATAATATCTGCTAAATCTTTTTCATTTACAATACCACCTCTTCCCATATTGATTAAAATTGCATCTTTTTTGATTATATTTAAATTATCTTTATTTAGTAAATTTTGTGTATTTTCATTTAAAGGTGCATGAATAGAGATAATATCTGATGCTAATACCTCATCAAGTCCTACTCTTTTATATTTAGAGTTATTATTTTTACCACTTGTTGAATAATATACTACCTTACAACCAAAAGCCTCAGCTATACTTGCTACCTTTTGTCCTATTTCACCTAATCCTATTATTCCCCAAGTTTTACCATTTAATTCATAAAAATCCACAATATGTGTAAAAATTTTATTTTGTGAATATTTAGTTTTTGCATATTCATCATAATATCTAAGTTTATTCATTATCTCCAAAACAAAAGCAAAAGTAAGTTGTGCTACACTATTTGTAGAATATCCAGCCACATTTTTCACAACAATATTCTTTTCTTTTGCATATTCTAAATCTACATTATTCATACCTGTAGCTAAAATTTGAATCATTTTAATATTACTATTATCCATAATCTCTTTATCCATTACTACTTTATTTGTAAGGACAATATCTGCATCTTTTACTCTACCTAAAGTTTCTTCTTTTGATGTTGTTTGATAAATTACTACATCTCCTAATTCTTTAAACTTACTTAAATCAATATCACCTAAAGTTAATGCATCTAAAAATACTAATTTCATTATTTCACCTTTTCAAAAATTCCATTATTAATAATATAAATATGTGTTTTTCTAATAGTATCACCATATTTATCAATATATATTTTACCTTGTAATCCCTCAAATGTATGATTTATTAAAGCATTTTTTATATTTTTTTTATCTATTACTTGAGAAATTATTTTTGCTGTTTCATACCCTTTTACTTCAAAACTACCTGGTTCATATCCAAATTTAGAAATAAATTTTTCTTTGAATTTTAGATATTTTTTATTATCACTATCTGGATTAAAAGTAGAAAAAAACACAACACCTTCACCATCATCTCCAGTTAAATTAATAAAATATTTTGTAAAAGCACTTCCTGATACAAAAATCAAACAATCAAATTTATGTTTTTTAAGATATTTTACTATTTTAGCACTTAATTTAGCTGAACCTATAATATACACTGGTGTATTAAAATCTATATCTTTTAAATCCATATTATCAAAACTAACAGGCACTATTTTATTCACTTTTAGATAAATATTTCTTTTATCTAATAGCAATGAGATTAAACTATGTGCATAAGATTCATTCTTAACATCATATATAATATTAATATTTTTAATAGAGAATTGTCTTATGTATTGCAAAATGTGCTCTATATTTTTAAAGTCTTTTACTGATTGTATTCTAATAAAATTATCATCAATATTTGATAACTCTTTTGTAGATGCTGTAGGGGAAAAAAGAATAGTATTTGTATTATTAAATAAAGGTACAACCTCTTTTGTAATAGTACTAGTAATATGACCTACTATTAATGGAGTTTTATTAATAAACTTTTTATCAATCTGTTTTGTATACGTTACATTGCCTTTATTATCAATAAATTTAAATTTTATATTATTTTCTTCATCTTGAGCTAATAACATTCCATTTTTTATATCTTTTGCTACCATCGAATAATTACTTGTAAAACCTAACACAACAGGAATCTTTTTCTCTTTTTTTTGACAGCCTATAAAAAAGATCATCATCAAAAATAAAAATATTCTCATCTATCACCTTTTATAATAACTTTATTTCTACCATTTGATTTTGCTTCATATAAACCTTCATCTAAAAGTTTAATCACTTTGTCTATATTCTCATTATTAGCAGTAGTTACAGATAAACTAATAGTAATTTTCAATCCATTAAAATCATAATTTTCTACAATTTTTCTTAATTTTTCTGCCATTTTAAATGCAGTAGACAAATCCATATTTTTAAATAAAATAAAAAATTCTTCTCCACCCCATCTAAATATCATATCATCTTTTCTAATATTATTTTTAATCACTTGTATTAAAGTTTGTAATACATAATCCCCTTTATCATGCCCATATGTGTCGTTGATAGTTTTAAAATGGTCTATATCAAACATAACAATCGCATAATCTTTACAATGTGATATTTCATTAAAAAATTTTCTTCTATTATATGCTTTCGTAAGTTGGTCTGTTTCTGAAAGAATAGTTATTTTTCTTAAAAGAGTTGATTGATATAAAATAAATAGCAATGCTACTGTAAGTAAAACAACAATTCCAAATATTGTATATAAAATAACTTGAAATTCTTGAACATCTTTTTTATATTTTTCAAAAAATTTAATAGAATGTTTAAACTCTAAAAAACTAATTTTATTTAGTTCTTTGTGGAATTTTTTAAATACACTTTCATCTATTCTTTGATGATAATCTATTTTAAGTAGTAAATCATTAATAATATCTATTAAAGGTTTATAAGTTTGTTTGTTTTGAAGTAAACTTTTGGATGATAATAATAAAATTTTAGCTTTAATTAAATCTTTTAATTTATGATTTTGATATTTATGAATATTAAACATCGCTTCATCAAATAAACAATCAACTTTTAATAAAACTCTTGATGGATTTTGAAAATACAAAGCAGAGTCTGCTACATTTTTGATATACATATTTTCATATGTTTTTATTTTATATATACCTATAAGTAATATAATAATTACCCCTAAAAAGACTCCTTTTAAAATCTTATCCATCAAATTCCCCTATATCTAATTCACATATTATAATTATAATCTAATTTTATTCTTTTTTAGTGCCTTTATAATATGACTCATCTGAACCCCTTTATCTTCGCACCATTTCGGTGCTATTAGATTTGATATTCCCGCTGTCATTCTCTGAATAGATATATCATCTGGAAGATTTTTTATACTCCATGTTAAAATATCTATATAATCCTCCTCCGTAATAGGCTCAAACTTTCCTTCTTCATATTCTTTTGCTAAAAGTGTATTTTTAGTTACATACATTGGATGAAATTTAATACTATCAATTTCTAATTTCATCGTATCATTAAATGTTTTTTCCCAATCTTTACGATTTTCACCAGGTAATCCATATATTAAATGTCCACAAACATTAATATCTAATTTTTTAGTTTTTGTAATAGTATCTACTACATTTTGAAAATTATGCCCTCTATTAATTCTCACATATGTATCATCATTACTAGTTTGTATTCCATATTCTATCCATACTTCAGTTTTTTTGCTTAATTTAGCTAAATACTCTAAAGTTTCATCTGTAATAGAGTCTGTTCTTGTACCTATACTAATCCCTACAACATCATCAAAACTTAAAGCTTTTTCAT
>Ga0256843_1001772_pt1 | contig 16502 bp, 18 predicted proteins | sample AlvinellametaG_FD_191572 | JGI IMG/M metagenome (GOLD analysis project Ga0256843, IMG submission 191572) | Pompeii worm associated microbial communities from hydrothermal vent at the East Pacific Rise, Pacific Ocean - Alvinella | ecosystem: Host-associated > Annelida > Integument > Unclassified ... | reverse complement strand
AAAGAAACAGAAGAGATAATTTCAGACGTACTTGGAGGAATGACTTTAACCATTGAAAAGCTACTTGGTGGTTTCAATGAAAGTTCGACTAATAACAATAATTCCAAAAATCTTTATGTTTTTATTGTAAGAGAAATTAGAGATTGCGATCCAAATGAATTAACTAAAATTTCAACAGGGTATTATAATTTTGTAAAAGCGACAAGAATGCGATTATTTGTATTTGATGAAAAACTTAATCATAAGTTAAAAGAGATTTCTGAACCAATCCCTGAAAAAGTAAAAAAGCTATTTTTTAGTTCAAATGATAGAGATGAATTAGATGAAAAAGGGATGGAATCGGGTAATTTCTTAAATAATTTTACTACATTGATGCATCTTATTCTTGGAAAAGATTATTTTGTAAATGCTGAATTATTACGAGTAAGTAAATTTGTTGATAAATTTACAGGATTTGAAAAAAGTGATATTGATATTTTTAGTGATTTAGAAAAAATATCCGAGTACTACGATTATCAATTACCAAGTATGAACGAAATTTTATCATTGGATTACAATGAACGTTTTGATAAAGTTCAAGAGATTTTTGATAATTTGATTTCAAAAATTATGAATTATAAAGCAACAGAACAAATTTTTGAAAAAACATTTGAAACCAATGAATTGGAAAGATTTGATATTGATATGCATTCGGTATTGAAACTTGATGAGTACTATGATATAATTTCAAAAACTATTGAATCAGTCCCACCAAAAGAAAATTATAAGGTTGGATTAAGAAAACAAACGGTAATCAAAGCAGTTGGTAAAATACAAAATGCTTTTGTATCAGCTTTATCTGCAAATACAATGTTTTTACTGACAATTGGTCCAATGAAATTAAGAGCAACTCAATTATTTGAAGAATACTATCCAGAACTTCTTTTAGAGGATAATTCAGATTCTGGGTATCAAGAATATTAAAAGGAATTAGAAATGGCTGATATTTTATCGCAAGAGGAAATCGATGCATTGTTAGGGGTAGTTGATGAACCGGATTACCAAACGGTTGAAAAATCGGCGAAATCTTTGAGAACCAAATTACCACCAGCAACAAAATTGAAGAATGAAGACTTGGTTAAGGAAATTGAAAGAAGCGTTAGAATAGGGGAAACCAAGAATCCCCATGTTTGCTTAATTGTTTCATTTTATGAAATTTCGGAAGATGATAAAAAGCAGATAATTTATAATTCGGAGGATTATAGACAATTTGTCGAATGTACGAATACGAGAATGTTTATTTTTGATGATAATCTCAATCACAGAATGCAAGAGATTTCTGAACCATTACCAGAAGAGTTAAAAATTGAATTTGAGAAAGTTTTCTTTAAATTGAGTAAATTCTCTTTGAAGAAATTTGAATTTGATGGATTTAGAGATACAAGGTTAGAAATCCTAACTAAAAAGTTTTTCTTTAATTATAGAATAATCGGAATATCGGTGATGACAGATATTGAAATTGCTAACAGAATTTCAAACTGGAATTATCAACTAAAAAATGATGCATTCAAATTATCTGATTTAAAGGAAATACTGGGATGTTCTCAAATAGATGCTGATGAATTATTTAGAAAACCTTTTCAAACAAGATTAGAGGAAATAAACAAAAGTTACGATGAGTGTAAAAATAAATTTTCTGATTATGATTTTCTTTCCGACGTTGTTGAAAAACATTACGAAGAGGCAATGAATAAAAATTCACTGGATAGTATTTTTCCGAGTAATTTTAAAAGTAAATACAATGTTCAATTTTACGATAATCTGATTTCTAAATTGGGAAGTGATTTTGATAAAAAAGAATTAGATGAGTACAAGCTCGGAATGAATAAAGTTTACTTTGACACTGTTGTTGATGAAGTGAAAGCAAGAATTACCGGGCTAATTTTGGAACACTACAAGTACTTGAATTTGGAAGGTCCGATAATTTTTTGGCAAGACCAAATGTTTGCAAAGTACTACCCTGAAAAAATTCTGTGAAGCAAAGGAAAAAGATGATTACTACGAATGATAAAAAAACGGAGAGTCAAGTAAAAATAGAATACAAAGAAGTTGAACCAATTCATTTGATTGAAAAAATAATGAAGATGTCTGAATTTAGAATTGATCCAAAATCAATCGTTCAAAATTTAAAGAGAAAAGACAAAAATACCACAAATGCTCTTACAAAGATTCTTAATAAGTTAGAAGAATTCTACAAATCAGGAGAAAATAATTTTGTTAGAACATTGAGACATCGTTCTGGATATGGTTCAAGTGGTATGAATAGAGTGCAGTATAATTCATCAATCTCGAAACCTAATAATTTTTGGGAACCTGATTTTTTTGATGGAAAAGTCAGAAACCTTTATTTTGAAATGACGCATAGATTTGGTTTAAACACAAAAACAAAAGTTCCAGCAGTAAAAAATGTTCCGAGTGTTTTTGATTTCTTTGATTTTGATGATTACCAATACTCACACCAACCGGATTTCCAACATTTTAAAGAAGCAATGTTAATGACAAAAATACATGAATTTCTTATTATTACTGAAATACAAGATTCAGAAAAAACAAAAGAAAATAAAAATACAATTTTCATTAGAAAAATACCAATAGCTTTATTTTCAGAACCTGAATTCGGAGAAAAAGTTGAACAACCTAAAAAACAAAAAAATAGAATAAAGTTTGATTGCACCAAAGTAGTTCCACAGATGTTTTACAACAGTATTGCTGAAATTGTAACATCTAAAATAACGCTACATGTCCATAATGGTGAAATAGCTAACTTTGGTGATAAATTATTAACTCAAATTATTCTCAATGGTGTTGATTTGGATAAAGAAGAGATTATCGCTTTTATTCCTTTTGAACACTTACAAGATTATGTTGTGATGCAAACATCTTTCAAAAAAATATGTTCCAACATTGTAGAGGAAACTTGGGAAAATCAAATGGGTTCTGGAAATGGAAAACAGATTCCTTTGATCAGGAAAGCAAATCAATTGAATTTTGGTTTAGCTGATTTGTTTAAAATTATTGTTGATGAAGAAGGGAAAAGAAAACTCGATTATGATAAAAAAAGAATTAAATACTTAATTGACCTTTCTTACGAGTACTCGGATTTGATAGATACTGCTCATCCAGTTATTCAGGAATTAGAGAACCTTGTTGGGGATACTGAAAGACCGGATTTTACTTACAGCTACGATGAGAGTTACAATGAAACTTTACAGGAAATGGGAGAATTCTTTTTTGACTTGATGGTGAAAAAGAAACTACTGAAAGGGTACGATGAAATCCAGGAATTTTTGCTTGAAAAGTTTCCTGAAAAAATGGTATAATATTGAAAAAGAAATTAAAGGTGAAAAACGATGGTTAAAGAAATTGAAGTAAAACAAAAGATTGATGAAGTAGCGTTGGATGAGTTTTTGAAAGATTATGCAAATCCAAAAATAAAAAGAAAAATAGAAGATTCATTGATTCCTGATTGGATGAATAAAGCCGCTGTTAGAGAATATCCACTTTTCACTAAATTAAGTAATTTTGTTGAATCGGAAATGCTACCATTTAAAGCTTTATCATTCTATCTTCAAAATAGGAATACACCGATAACTCAAGAAAATGTGTATTCTCCACTTTTGAAAGAATGTTACGGTGAGGTGAAAATAGGAAATGTTGAACTGACAAAGTACTTCAAAGAACTTATTCCAAAGGAAATCAGGAAAACCTTAACAAAAGCTGAAAAAGAAGTTATTAAAGAAAACTTAAAAGATTTAAAATTACAAAAAATGGTATTTGTTTACAGAGAAGGAAATGATTACAAATGGAAAATAGGGTATTTTGTTATTTTTGATAATTATCCTGGATACAAAGATACACTAATAAGAGTAATTAACAAGAATTTGGTTGTTAGTGAAACTGTCAAAACTATCCTTATTACAGTAATCGAGAATGCGATTGAAAAAGATTATTTCACAGGTATGCGTTATCCAAGTTCTTTCAGATTCCCAATTTTATTTCAGGCCAGATTAAATGGAGTTTTTTCAAAATCACTTGAATCAGTTATTCCATTGAGGATGATAGGTTCATATTTTTCTTCAATCTTTGATAATGTTGAATTGGATATGGAAGAATTTTACAATAAATTTCTCAAAATGGTAAACGAGATGCTTTCTTGGGAAGACGTAAAACCTCTTGATGTGTTGGTTGCTGAAAATCATCAGGGTAAGATAATTTTAAAAGTATCAGAAAGAAAGATACTTGAAGTTAAAGAGAAATTACAGCATAACAAATACGCTAAAAAATACTTAATTGAATTGGAATCAATTTACAGTAAAATGCAATCAGATGAATTTAAAGAGTACTTTGTAAAAAAAGAGGAACCAATTTATGGTGAAAAAATGATTCCTGAATCATCTCTTGAAAATACTAATATGTTGAAAGTTTATTATCATACTATTTTGCTTGCAAGGGAGTTTAAGAAATTCATCCCAACAATGCAAAAAGAGTTTGTTGCACAATACCCACAGTATTCATTTTAAAGGAAATTAAAATTATGCAAACAAAGACAAAATCAAATAGAATTTCATTAAGGGCACTACGTCCAGAAGATTTGAATTTGAAAGAAGAAGATCTGGTTGTGATTAAGGAAGAATTGGAAAATCAAAAAGAAATAGAAATTGAAGAAATTACTCCTTATGATGTTTTTAATAAAATCAAAGAAAAGTCTATTTCTCAAAATCCATATAATAGTCGTTTTCATCAACCTACTAAACTTAAACCTTACTTGCCTTATGGGTTAAGAGATGAAACTAATGATATGGCTATTGAGATTTCAGAAACATTTGTTGAAAAAATTACCAAATTGAAAAAAGAGAAAATTAGGAAAACGCCAGGATACCACAAACCCAATTATTTGAATTACATCAAGGAAGAGTTCAATGGCGCTTATGATTCAGTTAAGAAAATTTCTAAATCACAGATTATTTCCCATAGTAGATTCTGGAGAGATTTGGAGGAGCATCTGATTCATCTTTTCTACCTCTCTAAAACAAAAGTTGAAAGTGGGGAAAAAGAGATGACGGAAGAAGAGTTCATTGATTACATTTCAAAGATTTCTTATTATACTCAAGATTTGTATTTTCAGGATTTCTTTGTCTTTGTTGCAACGGATGAAGAATTGTCAATAATTAAAATACCAGTATTGTTTGTATTTGTAAAACCTTCAATTACAGCAGAAATTACTGGAACGCTTGGATTGAGTGTTACTAATTCTATGACTGAAAACTTACCTACGGAAATTAAGCATTTTGTTGAAATTCTTATTCAAAATACTTTTTTGTTGGGGGATTTTAGAGCATTTTCATCAGGATTAAGTCATTACCCAGAAAGGTTCAAAGATTACATTTCTCAATTTTTAACAAATTACGCTTATCAAAACATTCTTACAATTGTCCCAATAGGAACAATGAATAGATTTGTAGAATTTGGAAATAATATCGAAGTACCAAATAGTGGATTTTCAGAGAAATACCTAAAAGTATTCAAAGAGTTAATTTTCGGTACAAACAATAATACAGAAAAAGATAAATTACAAGAACTCGAAACCCTAAACATTTTTCAAGAATATAAAAAATACGGTAATAAGGGATTACACAATTTAACAAACTTAACTGGAATTGTAGATTTAGTTAAAGTGGTTGAAAATGACAAAAAAGAAAAAGTACTGGAATTTGATGAAATCAAAATTCTTGATACTTTGAACAGGTTGGAACAATTCAGATACTTTGAAGAGATTGAAAACACCTATCAACAAGATAAAGAGGTTTTTGAATTCTTGAAAGAAAAAGTAACAATAGAAAAACTTCCGGATGAACTAATTCCTGATGATTTACAAACTATGAGAAGAGAAACATTCCAGGAATTAACACAATTCATCTATGCCAGTTTAATTGAAAATAAAGTAAAATATCAAATAAAGAAATTTGTCGAATTTATTATAGAAGAGTATCCAGAGACTTTGGTTTGAATCAACATTTTCATAAAAACATAAATAATTCAAATTACGGTAGTTAAGGGGAAATCATGCATTCGTTGGATAATGTTTTTTTAACAAGAAGGAGAGAAATTGATTATTTTGTATTATCACTATTGATGGGATTGGATTTAAACCAATCAAGAAGAGACATCACAAGAAGTCAAAATACAATCAAATTATTAGAAACAGCGGAAATGAAAATTTCAGCATTAGAGGTGGAATCTAATTTGAATAAAATTAGAAATTATGCCCATAAAATTTTTAAGAGGGAATTGACAGATTTGTTCATTTCTTATCTTGCATCAGAAAATCTACTTGAGCAATTACATGAAAAAATAAGAAAAATAATCAATAATGAAATTGAAGAATTTCCTATAATTATTACTGAACCAAAAACAGGTGAACCTATCTCAATCACTAAAAAGTTTGACATTCTCAAAATAGAATTTCTTGGAGAAGAGTTAGAAATTGATTTGAATCAAGAAGTCTTCGATTTGATTTCATCAATAGGATCGATCTCTGATACATTATCAAAATTTCCAAAGGATGAAATTGATAAATTTATTATGGATTATTGTCATCTTTTAATTTAACTTTAAGGAAAATTTCACTATAATTCTTTAAAAACAAAAAAGGATTATAATGAAATTAGTCTCGATTCTTCATAATGTTGTATCTCCAAAAATTTATAAAATTTCATTAGTTGAAAACGGACCACTTCTTGATTTTACAGAAACTAATCCAACTCAACAAAATGAAGTAATTCTTTACAAAGACAAAAAATTCAAAAAGATTAAAATTTCAGATTGCAATTCCTTAACGGTTGTTAAGGTTTCAGTATTTCTTGAAGAAGTAAAATTACTATCAAAATGTAAAAGATTGATGGATTTGATTGAAGTGAAAACTCCACAATTACTCCATACTAAAATTTTAAAATTAGTTACAGAAAATGGTTTGAGTAAAAAAGACAATCCAACTCTTTTTGATGCTCTTTCAGAAATTACAGAAGCAAGAGCAATCATAGAATATCAAAATGAGCTCTATGTTTCAACAAGGCTAAATGAGAGTACTATTGTGTTTGAGTCAAATGATGGATACGCACATTTTGTTGAATACAAAGAAAATGAAGAATTGGACAAACAACTAACAGAAGAGAATCCAATCAAAGTGAAAGAAATTGGTAATTACAAAATCCTTGAAATTTTCAATTTGAATGAAATCCGAACAATGGCTTCGAGTAGATTTGTTTCACTAATACAAGATGATGATTCTATCAAGCAATTGGAAGAAACAGGTAAAAAGCTTATCAAAGAATACCCGGATTTACTAATTTAAAAGAAGAAGGTAAAAAATGAAAAATATAAAATACAAGAGATTGAAACTTTTTCGTAAAGATGATCAAGTGACAGATTTGATTATTTCTAAATTGACTGGAATAGTTGAAATTAAAGAGAATTACCAATTTGCTGATTTACTTGATAGTCAATTAAACAAAAAAACAAAAGATGATGAATTGTTCCAAGATAGGGATTATTTCAAAATGATTGAAACTTACATAGAAGAAGAATGGTCACCATTAGGGTTTAGTTTCACTTTTGATGATTACTACCAACTCGAAGAAGAGGAATATTCCAAAAATATAATAAGTGTTGATTTGGATGATTGTTTGATACCTTGGCATTTACAGCACAAAGGATTAAATTACATTATCAAATGCACGGAAATCAACCTTAAAGTGATAAGACGCCTTCTTGAAGAATTCGATGCTGATTTGGCAATCCATTCTTCTTGGGGTTGTACCTGGAACAAACCAAATTCAATATCGTTATTTGGTGATGATTTGTCAAAAATAAGAATTCTCTTTGATGTGTATTTTAAGGGTAAAATCAAATTGGTTGATTACTCGAATGATAGGATAACTTTTCTAAAAGAGTTATCGAAGAAATCCAAGGTTCTTGCTCTTGATGACATTGATTTGAATGACTTGAATTCTGAAAATTTGATGTATGTTCAAACTCTTGGAAAAGTTGATTACAGTAAATTACAAGAAAAAGTCAAAAAACTTTTTTTGTAAAATTAAAAATAAAAGATAAGAAAGAATAATTATGAAATGTGGAATTTGTGATATTTTAGGTAAAAACATAGAAAAGATTATAATGTATAAATCCGTTATTTCATATTATTCAAAAACTATTAAAGATAAGTTTAAAGTGAAATACGGAAAAGACACAGAAGAATTGATTATTACAACTGAAACAAATGTTGATATAGCAAGTGCTAAAAGAATCGAAAATCTTGAAGATACAGGAATTCTTTCTGGAACAGAAGAATTAGAAGATTTCATAATAACCATTTACAACCAATACAAAGATTGTATTAGAAATGGGTTGATAGAAGAAGTTAAGAAAAAAGGAAACCAATGAAAGTTGATGAAATTGAATCGATTGAATTCGTAGGGTATGAGGATACTGTTGATATTGAGGTTGATGGGGATAAGCTATTTTTTTGTAATGGTATCCTAACTCATAATTCAGCAGCAGGTGATGTTACCGATGTTACCGAAGAAAGTATCCAAGGGGGTATTTCTAAAATTCAATCGGCTGATAATGTTTTGGCAATGATACCAAGTGCCACTTCAAGAGAGATGGGAATGCTAACAATGAAATTCTTAAAGACAAGAGACTCTGGTGGTGTTGGTTCAAGGGTTTCCTTCAAAACTGATTGGTCAACTTTAACATTCGAGCCAACTGATTTGAGTTCAGGAGAAACGAGTGCTCCACCGAAAGGTAATACAATCCCCAAAACCGATGCAAATGGGGAATTTGAAAGAATCAATAAAGGTAGAAATCCAGCTCTTGAAAAGAAAACAGATGGAGATGGTGAATCAGGAAAAGAAGAAAAATCAAATAACCCGATTGCCAATTCTGTTAAAGGGATGTCAAGATCGAGAAGAAGTTCCAAATTGAATTTGGCTCCAGGAAGAGCAACTTACAGTTCTGGTAAAGATGCTAAAAAAATTTAAAAAGGAAAAAGATGGCAAATGATATTAAAGTTAAAATCTATGATTTCAATCCACTCTACAAGAGATTGTTTCAGAAAGAAAATTCGGGATTGATTAGATTTGATAAAATAGAAAAATTGGAAGAAGAGATTGATGAGAACACAATTTTAATTTTGCCTATTTCGCAATTAGATCTTATTGATGTCGATCCGAGACATCTTTTTGAAAAGATTCTCCGTAATGTTAATTATGCTAAATTAAGACAAAAAAATTTATTTTTTATAATAATCGGTACAAGGGAGCAGACTACTTTTATGATGACTAATGTTCAGAAATTTATTTCAATGAATATCTTTTTCCTTGAACCGGAATTTAATAAAAAAATGATGGAAAGGAAAATATCTGAATTGGTGACATTTATTGTTAAAAACAAATACAGAATTACCATCAATCCAGATGAATTACAAAAACAGTATGAGAGTGGTGAACTACAAGAGGAAGAAATCGAAGCAGATGATGAAACAGTCGAAGGGGAAGACTAATGTTTACAGGTGATAAAAGATTAAGAATTTATATAGCTCCAAAAGATGAATATACTTATATTCAGACACAAAGACTTTACAAGTCGTTTGATTACAAGTTAAGATACGGAGTATTTTTTAACCAAGAAGAAAAAAATAATTATGAAAACATCAAGAGATTGGATGATGGGTATCACAAGTCGATAGAAGTAGCCGATTTTTTTAATGGGATTTCTAAAACAAAACCATCTTATGACAGACACACTCCTATTACAGGAGAACCGGTTAGTATTTTTACTAAATTGATGAGTTCAGGATACAAAAATTTTTATGGGTTATCAACCGAAAAGAGGATGGAAATTGATCCCCAAGAAGATTTAAAAAATAGAATTAAAGGTGTTAAACCTAAAAACCCATATATGGATTTTTATGATATATTTCAAAAGCAGAGTATTTACTACAAAATGTATATTGAGAAAAAAGATTTCGAGGAAGCAATGCTTGAAATGTCAATCGATGAATCATTCGGTTCAGAATGGATTTATTCGATAGCTAAACAGTATATGGAAGAATACGAAATGAAATTTGAAGAGGCCCTTGAAAAAACTATAAACCAATTAGAATTACTTTACAAATATGAACGATATAAAAAATATTTTGTTGAAAATTATAAAAATAGGGATAAACTCTATACTTTAACACCTTATAGATATAGAAAATTAGTAAGAAATAAAGTTGAGAATAAAATTCATAGACAGATGGCTTACTTTGATATTGATATTTTTTATCTTAAAGAATTTATGAGGTTAGTTCCCGGTTTAAATTATTATGTTCTTGATAAGAAAAATAATTTCCATAAAATTATGGGGGTGGTTGGTATTGTTGATAGACCATTTCTTGTAAGGGTAATTCCTCCACATCATGGCTTTAAGAATAAATACATTGAGGAGTTTGGTGTGTCAAACAGAACCAGATTTTTGAGAAAGAATAAATTAGTTAGTAGACATATTCTTTATGAAAAAAAGAAAATGGATAATTTATTCTATAAAACTGTTGAGGTTGAAGTTTCTACTTCAAACATAAATGAAAATATGTATGATTTACTTTTGGATATCCCTGATGTAATGAAAAAACAAAAGAAAACAATAGAATGGCTTGATTCATTTGATCAGGTTTTTGGGGCATTTGATTATTTTAATGAGGATGACCCAAGAATTAAAATTTTAGCATAATGGAGAAAATATATGACAATAAAGGAATTGAAAGAAGCTGTTAATAATGATATTTTGGTTATTGTATCAAAGTTAACAAGTCAGTTGGATAAAAATTTGAACGAAATTTATAGTGATTTGTTGGGTAACTATAAATTTCAAATAGATTCAGATAATAGAAAAATAACTTTAACATTCACTGGAAACTTAACTCAATGGATGAAAGAAAATAATTTAACTCTTGATAATATTACTGAAATAATCAATCAAGAGATGGTTTCATTATTGGGTATGACTTTGTATGGTAAATTAACACCTATTAAGCCGATGCAGATAGGTAATAAAATAATTTTTACATTAACATTGAAAGGTTAAAAATGTATGATGAAACATGGAAAATAATCCAACCACAATCAACAATGATAGATATGAGTTCAGATAATTCCTCTTTGGGGGATATTGTGATAGATGCTGGGTTTGATAATTTGACGATTAGAACTGAAAATGGTTGGACAAAGATAGAACAATCGGCTAAAATTCTTGATCAGATGAATTTGATTAAAGAAATGGAAAATATGACTGATATTGAAAAAGTTATTTCAATTATGAAAAATAATTTGATGGAAGAACTTTTTGGTATGAATATAAATGAAATTAAAAGGTTATCTGAAATTGTAATGGAAGAGATGCCTGATAAAATAATTTAGGAGCAAAAATGGATAAAACGATTTATGAAGAAATAGAAGAAGTTTTGAATGAAGGGTTAGAATATGAAGACGAAATAGAGATAGATTATACCAAGAATGAATTTAAAAGAGGTTTGGATTCATTCCAACCAGGTCAATTGATTATGATAAGATTACCTGGTTTAACTGATGATGATTATGAACCTGAAAGTACGCCGGAGGCATCAGAAAGAAGAAGGCAACAGGTAGAAAATTCTCCAAAAATTCCTGCCGTGATTATAAGAAAACATTATACGGAAGAAGCTATTCCAATTCCTACTTATGATGTTGGATTTATAACAAGATGGAGATCAGGTGAAATGTCTGGGATAAATACTCTTTCACATAATGCAATATGGAGATATTTGGCTTCTGATAAAGATTCAGTTGAGGGGATACCACCAATGTGGTTTGTTGATGATATTTTGAAGAATTGGAATAAGCAATTTTTCGATCCGGATTTTGATATCGATAATGATGAAATTCATTTTACAATCAACACTGATAGAGAAGAAGTTGGTATGAGGGTTTATTTGAGAGAATTGGCTTCTAATCAGGAAATAGCTAACCAGTATGGAATAGGTGTTTCAGATGGGACAGAAGATAAAAAATTAGTTGGATTTTAAAGGGTTGAAATGAAAACTATTCAGGGAGTTAGGATCGTTCACAAAAGAAAAGAATGGAAATCATTTGGTCAGTTTATCGATGAATTACAGATTATGTATGAAGATTTTTTAGTGGAGAATATTCTTGACGCGAGGGATATTTTCTCCCACATAGATACTATGACAAAAATGTATTCGGAAGATTTGTTTTACAAGTTTCCCGATGCTCCTAAAGAATCAATCAATGTGTCATTGGATTTGGAAAGAGGCTCGATAAGATTAAATGTTGATACGAATTTGATAAGATATTTTGAAAACAATCATCCTGAATTCTTAATTTGAAAATCATAAATAAAGATAAAAAGGAAATAAAATGAAAGATAGAGCCCTCGAAAGTTTATCATCGTTTAAAAAAATTATATCTCAAATGAAAGATTATACTGATGATATCCTTGATTTAAAATCTGAATATGAGAGAATAGATGATCCAGAAAAAAAAGAAGAGATTGTTCAAAAAATAATTGAATATCGAGAGAAAATAAAAAATGATGAAGATGCAATAAGAGCATCAGCAACAAATATAATTGGATTCTTATCAAACAAACTTACTCTACCAGCAATCAAAGGACTTTTAGAAGCTATGATTGAAATGAAATTATCTCCAAAAATATTCATATATCACCCTTATGAGACAATTTATTGTAAAGTTAAAACTGGTGTCAAATTTATTGATTATATTAAAATAGTCTCGATAATGTTTGATAGTGAAGAATTATATGAATTATCAAAAAAATATATCAAAACGATTGAATCGGCAGAAAGTCACAGATCGTATTATGATAAATTGGATGACTATTATGGCGAAACGAAACCCAAACTAACCGATGATGATTTGGTTGAATTGATGCAACTGATGGGAGCGGAAAAAATAATGTCTAAAGAAAATGTTAAACCAAGGGCTATCACTTGTAAAGAAATCAAAGAGTTCGAAAATTGTTTCAAGAAATTCAAATTTGATAATTTGAGTTCAGAACAACAAATGACTATTTACAATAACCTTGAAGAAGCATGTTCAAGCGAATATATCCCAAATGAGTTAAAAGATATATTGATGATTTAAGGAACCAAAATGGATATTGAAATGAGCGAAACAAATAAAAAAAGATTCAAATCAGCACTTTTTAAGTATCTCAAAAATTTGGGATATCTTAAAACAAGAAAAGAATTTGAAAATATTAGTGAAATGGATTATGCTACCCTTATGAGATTTTTAGTGAATGAATTGGACAAGGAAGGGAAATACAAAGATGGGAAAATAGTTGGAGTGGTTAAATCGACTGAATTTTACGAACTGATAGAAAAGATTTTTAACAAAGATTATGACTCGATAGAAGAAATGAAAAAGAAACTACTTGACGCTCCGTTTTCAAAAACTTTTGATGTCATTTCAAATAAAGAATTGGATGGGTCTTGGAAAGTAAGTGATGTGGTTCAAAAAAATACTATTGGAAGGAAAGTAAGTGATATGAGTGAAGCAGTGTTAATACAGGAAATAAGAAAAAGTAAAGATCCGGAGTTTTTTAAAAACTTAATCAAAAATGAATTGTCTGAGGAGGTTCTAAATGAACTTTACATCAGAATTTCATCGGAATTGAAAAAGAAAAATAAAGTAGCACAAGTATTAAAATCAAAAGAATTTGTAGATGGGTTTGTAGCACAGAAAAATATCCCTCCTTTAACTCTTCTTGCGTTAATGACAATGAAAAAAGGTGGGACAGAATATGCTACTTTTGAAGCAGCAGAAAAAATCATAAAATATAAGAAAAATACAACTACGCTTGATAGAACATTATTTGCATTAAGTCACGATCCAGATGCTCAACTGAAATTCATCAAAAAACATGTTAAAGATTTTCTTGATGAAGGTTTGGGATATGTAATGTCCCAACAACTTTTGAAAATACCTGGAACGGCAGAATATTTTATAAAGTTGCAGAAAGAATACGAAGAATTGGGTAAATTATTCATGACAACACAAATTTGGAATTACATTGATGATAGGTTAAGAGGAAGCGATGATTACAGATGGATAAGAGACTATATCGTTTACAAAAAAGAAATGGGGATTGATGAAAAATGTTTTGCATGTGATTATTATTTCACGAGGTTAGATACTGATGAATTAACAAAAGCATTGGATGGATTGGGTGATGAATACGCCGATTTGCTTGTGCGAATGTATGAAAAAACAGGTAATCCGGGATTTTTACCAGATAGTTTAAAAGAATTATTGATGATTTAAGGAAAGAAAATGGAATTGAGAAGAATACCAAGAATTAAAGATTTGGACCAAAGAGCTGAAGAATTAAAGAAATGGATAGGAAATTTAAAAACCAAAGAAGAAGTACTTCAAAAAATAGCTGATAATTGTAAAGATTTAGGGGATATTGAAAGTGATTTATTTAGTATTTTGGTTGATTTGGGAAAAATAGGTTCAGAGTGGGGAATCGAAAGCACCTCTAAAAATGGATTAGTTAAAACTCCAACTAAAATTTATGATGAATTGTATGATTATCTTGATGATTATTGTAAAGGTAAAGTATTTCCGTTCATAAGTCCTGAAAAGCAAACTCCTGAGGGATTATTATTGTATTTTGGTGCTAATATGGAAAATGCATCTCTGAAAGAATGGAAAAGAGAAGAATCACCTGGGACGAAAGTGATTATCCAACTAATAGATAGAGTTAATGTGAATTTGGGACGTGTTGTTTTTTACATTAAAGATGATTGGTGGGATAAAAGATTGGCTAATAGAGTTTTAAAGATTGGAGGAGCAAGAGCAGTTGTACCTCCAAAATTTTGGATAAATGATGAAGACCAAGTAGAACAATTGGAAGAAGAAATTGAAAATCATGGATTCGTTCAAGTTTTAAAATTATTCAAAAATAAAGATTTTTTGAAAAAGAAAGGGAAATCTAAAGCAAATAAAAAGTTGAGAGAAATCTTTTTGCGTCATTTGAGAGATGGGTATGCTGAATTTCACAAAATAAAATTATTTGAGTTATTGGATTGTGAAGCAATCAATGAAATTTTCACTTTAAAAGACAATGTGGGGTTGGGTAGAATAGTTTATGACACTGTCGACTATTTTATCGAAGATACTGAATGTGATGTGACAGAAGCAATTGAAGAAATATTTGAAAAGGATCCATTCCTGACATTTAAAATATCAACTGTAAATGGGAATCAATCAAGAGAAGCTTTAGCAAAAAAAGTTATAGACCAAGCTGTTAATAATGGTTTTAGACAAGCTAATAGAATTCATTGTCAGATGTTTTTTAGAGATATTGCTGTTGATGTATTAGAAAAAATGGATAGTAATAAAGTGGCAAAAATACTTAAAGATTATCAGTTTCCATTTTCTACTATTGAAAGTATAACTTTTGATTACCCCAAAGGGTTAAAAGGATTCTTTAAGAAGTTTCCAAAAGTTGCAAACAACCTTATTGAATTGGGTGATAAGACTTTTTTCTCAAGGGCTGAAACGTTTAAAGTAGCGAAAGGTGTTAAAATAAGTACAGAGGCATTATTCCAATTGATGGATTTATTACCTTTACCACCATTTAGAACAAGAATGAAACAAATTGATTTTGAAGATGCTGTAAAAACTTATAGAGAATTCAGGGATTATGTTAAAGAGCAGGTTCAAAAAAATCATAAGTACATTGATACATCCGCTATTAAATACCTGTATGAAGAATTCTTCCCAGAGTACTTTGGTAAAGAAGTTATTGAAATTTTAAAAGAGAATGAATTTATCCAAACACAAGAAGAATTAGATGATTTACTTGCAATTCTTCTAATTTAAGTTTAAATTAAGTTTAGTTTTGGTATCCTTATAGTAATAGAATTACAAAGGAGACCAAAATGTATTTTAATAACTTAATACCGGAAGCAAGAATTGATGTATTTGCTAATAAAATAGACAAAAAAGAATTAGTAGAAAAATATGAGATTTTAAAAGAATGGAAAACAACTATTCCTGAAATAAAAAAATCATCAGAAAAAAGCTACCAAGATGCTTTTATGAAAGTTATCTTTGAATCTATCCTTGGATATAAATTAAAATCAACCGGAAAATATGATATTGATAGAGAAGTGAATGTTAACGGGAAATTTGTTGATGCTTTAATTTTAAAAAATAAACAGCCTTTCGCCGTAATTGAATTAAAGAGTACTAAAACTTCTGACCTACTTAAAGAAAAGTCAAATGCAAAAGGATTTCATGGGTTAGCACCTATCCATCAATCTGCACTTTATCACTTCATGATTGATAGTACGAAATTTGGAATAGTAACGAACTTTGATAAAATTATACTTTTTG
>Ga0256843_1001771_pt1 | contig 16503 bp, 16 predicted proteins | sample AlvinellametaG_FD_191572 | JGI IMG/M metagenome (GOLD analysis project Ga0256843, IMG submission 191572) | Pompeii worm associated microbial communities from hydrothermal vent at the East Pacific Rise, Pacific Ocean - Alvinella | ecosystem: Host-associated > Annelida > Integument > Unclassified ... | reverse complement strand
AGGTAGTCGTGAAAATTTTAAATATTTTGCTATATTTAATATATTAATTATTTTAACATTAGGAGTAAGTTATGGAGTATTACAAAGTATTAAATGAAAATACAATAGAATGTCTTTTATGTCGCCATCATTGTCATATAAAAGAGGGAAAAACTGGTATTTGTGGTGTAAATAAAAATGAAAATAATACTCTTAAAAATTTAGTATATAACCATCCAGCTGCCCTAAATATAGACCCTATTGAAAAAAAACCACTTTATCATGTATTACCTGGAAGTAAAATCCTTTCAATTGGGACTGTAGGATGTAATTTTAAATGCCCTTTTTGTCAAAATTGGCAAATATCTCAAACAAATATTATAGATACATCTATAGGAGAAGTAACACCTTATGATATGATGAATATTGTAGCTAAATATAGATGTGATGGGGTAGCTTATACATATAATGAACCATCAATTTTTTATCCTTATGCAAAAGATATAGGTGAACTTGTAGCTCTAAAAGGGGCAATCAATATATTTGTAACAAATGGCTATGAAAGTGAAGAAGAATTAAAAGATATGGACTGGGTAGATGCTATGAATATAGACCTTAAAAGCTTTAATGCTGAATATTATAAAAAAGAATTAAAAGGGGATTTAGAATATGTACTTGATACTATAAAAAAAGCCTATGAAAAAGGGATATGGATAGAGATTACTACACTTTTAATAGAAGGGATAAATGACAATGAAGAAGAACTAAATCAAATGGCTAAATTTATCTCATCAATTAGTGTAGATATCCCTTGGCACCTTTTAGCATTTCATCCAGACTATAAAATGAAAGATAAAAACTACACACAAATTACAACCTTACAAAAAGCTTATAAAATAGCTAAAAGTTATGGTTTAAGATATGTATATTTTGGAAATGTAGATATGGCCGATATAACATATTGTCCAAATTGTAATGAAAAATTAGTAGTTAGAGATAGATTTGAAGTATTAGAAAATAAAATAACAAAAGATAATACTTGCCCAAAATGTAATACAAAAATAGCAGGGATTTGGAATAAAAGGAAAGAATTTTGAAAATATTATTATTAGAAGATGATTATAATTTAGCTGAAGTTATAAAAGAGGTATTAACTCTTGAAAATTATGAAGTAGATATAGCAAATAATGCAGATGAAGCTTATAAACTAACATATAAAAATAAATATGATTTATATATTTTTGATATAAATTTACCAGATGAAAATGGATTAGATGTACTTAAAAATTTAAAAGATGCAGATGATACTACACCTACAATATATATCTCTGCTTTAAGTGATATTTCAACTATTGCTAAAGCATTTGAGATAGGGGCTAATGATTATCTAAAAAAACCTTTTGATGTAGAAGAGTTACTTATTAGAATAAAAGCAAAATTCCCAACAGAAGATATTATAAAAATCAAAGATTTTACATATAACTTAACAACCAAAGAATTAAAACAAAATGATAAATTTATCTCTTTAGGATCAATCTTAAAAGAGATTTTTCATAAACTTGTATTAAATAGAAATAAATTAACTCCTAAAAATATTTTATTAGAAATTGTAGATTTTAGTGATTCATCTTTAAGAGTTCATATAAATAAACTTAAAAAAATGGGATTTGATATAAAAAATGTAAGAGGTGAAGGATATATTCTTGAAGTTTGAAAAAAAATTTTTATATTTAAGCTTTTTTATATTTTTTATTTTACAGCTTATTTTTATTACTATAATCAACAACTATTCTTATAAAGAGTATAAATATTTCATAAAAGATGAAATAAAAAAACAGCTTGAGATTTGCTCATACAAACTAAACTGTAAAGATATAAATACCTCATTTGAGGCAAAAAAATCTACCCCTTTTAAATTAGTAGAAACAAATAGCAGTTTTTATATGCTGTTTGACTTACCATATCTAAAAAAATATTATTTAAAATTATCTATTGATAAAAAATATTATGATAAAAAATTAAACAAAATAAAATCACAATTAATCCAAAAGTTTATAATTGAATTTATAGTTATTTTAATATTATCTGTAATTTTTACAATGTTTTTATTTGTTCCACTAAAAGAAGCTTATAAAATAAATGAAAACTTTATAAAAGATATCTTACACGATTTTAATACACCCCTTTCTACCCTAAAACTAAATTTATACCTATTATCAAAAGAGATAGGGGAAAATGAAAGGATAAAAAAATTAAATCAAAATATAAAAACTATTTTAAATTATCAAAAAAACTTAAAAACCTTTCTCTCAAATAATCCAAATCAAAAAGAGAGTTTTAATATCAAAGATATAATAGATGAAAAACTAAAATTTTATTCACAAAATTATCCATATATAAAATATAAAAATAGTGCAAATTTAACTATCTCTACAAACAAACAAGCTTTTGAATCTATTATAGATAATCTTATAAGTAATGCTTTTAAATATAATAAAAAAGATGGTAGTATCAATATATATACTAAAAACAATAAACTTTTTATTGAAGATTCAGGAAAAGGGATAAAAAATCCAAATAAAGTATTTGATAGATTTTATAAAGAAAATGAAAGAGGTATAGGGATAGGTATGAGTATTGTAAAAAAATTGGCTGATGAGCTAAAAATAGATATAAAAATAGATACTATATTAAATAAAGGTTCTACTTTTATATTAGATTTAACAAAGTTAACACTTAGTTAACTTTTATTTAACACTTCTTTTACATTACTTTCTTATAATTTCAATAACAAAAAACAAAACAATCATTTAAGGAGATTAAAATGAAAAAGATTACATTAACATTATTAGGACTTGGATTATTTAGTTCATTATTCGCTTTAGACGCTACAGATATAGAAGCAAAAATTCAAGAGATTCAATCATTACCAGCTCAAGAAAGATTAGAAAAAATGAATGAATTAAAAATGGAAATTAGAGCAATGAATGAAAATGAAAGAGAAAAAGTGATAGAAGCTTTAGCAAAAACACATGAAATCCAAACAGAAAAAACTCAAATGCAAACAAATATGAGTAATACTCAAACACAAATGCAAACTAAAGCAGGTGAAATGCAACATAATATGATGGAAAAAGCACAAACAGAACATGAAATGCCTGAAATGAATCATGAAATGCCTGAGATAGATCACGAGATGCCTGAAATGGATCATGAAATGCCTGAAATAGATCATGAAATACCTGAAATGGATCATGATACTATAGACAAACCAGAAATTGATAAATAAGGGAAAACCAATGAAAAAAGTTTTATTAAGTGCAACACTATTACTATCACTAAATGCAGCTTCTATATTGGATAGTGATTTAGATGGGGTAATAGATACACAAGATAAATGTCCTAATACTCCTTTTTTGGAGTTAGCAGATAAAAATGGGTGTTCAAAAAGTCAAAAACCAAAAAAAAATATTAAATTTGACATTTCAATGGGATATGAAATAGATTCCTCAAATGGAAATGAATCAAATTTACTTCTTACAAGTATATCTGCTTATACTAAAAAATACTCTATAAATTATTCTTATTCTCTATTAAGCATAGAAAATGACGATAGCTATAAAAGTAATGATTCTATCTTATCGCTTTATTATAAATTCAAACTAAATAAAATCAAAATAAAAGCAGGAATAAAAACTTATTTTACTACAGAATACAACTCTAAAACTGATTATGCTTTAAAAATCAAAGGAAGCTACTATTATAATAAATGGAATTTTTCAATTTCAGAAAAACATAAAATTTATGGTGAAAACGATTCAAATGATAAAGACACAATCACATTATCAGCTGGACATTATATAAATAACAAATTTTATTTCTCACCATATACTTATACAGAAAATTCAAAATATAACAGTAATGATTGGAGTTATTATGGAGGGATATATACACAATATTATCTAAAGAAAAATTTATATACATCTTTTGATATTTCAACAAATTTAGAAGATGATATAAGCTCTGTTGTAGCTAATGTAGGATATTTGTTTTAAAAAGTACACAAAAAGTGTACTTTTCTTTTAATTAAAATTTATTTTTATTTACCTCTTTTAGCATAGTATCTGCCATTTTATTTACTTCATTTGCAATATATCCAACTTGCTCTACACTTTGTTCCATTACTTGTGTTTTTTCATTAACTTCAGCTACTTTAGTAGCTACATGAGAAATCTCTTCTGTTTGTTTTACTATAGACTCTCCTATTCCTGTAATTGATTGAGTAAGTAAGTTAATATTTGAATCAATTTCACTTAATGATTTTTGTGTTTTTTCTGCAAGCTTTCTAACCTCATCAGCAACAACAGCAAATCCTCTACCATGCTCCCCTGCTCTAGCTGCTTCAATAGCTGCATTTAATGCAAGTAGGTTTGTTTGATCTGCAATTTCTTGAATAACACTCACAACATTTTTAATATCTTGAGATTGATCTACAACTGTTTGTGTTTGATTTGAAATTTCATATACTTCAGAATTTAACTCTTGCATAGTTTGTGAAACCTCTAATAATTCACTTGATGATTCTTTTGCTATAGCTTTTAATTCATCCATTTTTTCTTTTAATTCATTAGCTTTAGAGTCTAAAATTTCCCCATTTTGTTTATTTGTAGATAAAATCGTAGTAATTGTATCAAATACTGAATTCACTGCTAATTCTACTTTTCCTATAGCATCTGAGATTCTTGTTGAAAAATCTCTATTCATAGCTTTATCTAATACAACTACTGTTTTATTTATATCTTTACCTACAATTTTCTCTAAAGAATCTTGCATTTCATTAAATACAACTCTTACTTTTTCAAGTTCTGGATTCGCAGCTTTTTCATTAATTCTACCTTCTAATACTCCTCTTTTCATCTTATCTACTTCTCTAGATAATCCTTGAATCATTTGAGCATCTTGAGTTATATTTTGTTCAATTTTTCTAATATTTTCGTTAATTACACTTGCCATCATACCTAATTCATCTTTTGAATTAAGTTCTATCATTTTTGCATTTGCTTCTTCTCTATTTAAAAATTTAAAGAAACTTAATAATCCATCTTTTAGAATTTCTATTCCTGTAGCTAAGTCTCTAGCAATAGCCCCACCTAAAACAATAACTAATACTACTATTAAAAGTGTACTGATAGCTACTATAAATAATGTAGTTTGAGTAGATGAAATTTCCTCTTTTGTTAATTTTATAATTTTTTGACCCATTTCATCAGCTAATTTTTTAAAATAGTTAATTCTCTCAGTTGAAAGTTTTATCCAGTCAGAGATAGAGATAGTATTATAATGTCCATTTGTATTTAATAATTGAAATGCTTTAATAGCAGGTCCATCATTTACTTTTACAATTTTATCTAAAGTTTTAATATCTATCCCTTTTTTGAATGCTTCTACAACTTTAGGTAATCCATTATAATATTTTGTAAATACTTTTTCAATAGCAACTAAATCTTGAGCTTCTTTTTGAGTAATACCTAAACTTCTATACTCTTTAATAAGCTTCATAAGCTCAGCATATTGTCTATTTACATTTCTTTCATATTTATCTTTTCCTCTTAATACATAATTTTTAAAGTTATGTATAAATCCACCATACCCTACTACCTCTTTCATATTAGATATAATAGCTTGTTTTTTTGGTATTTTTTGAAAGCTCTTTCTTATCTCTTCTACTTTTTGATTATAACTCATACTTTTAGCAGCTATTGATGGTAGTTCATTTAATATCTCTTTTTGATTTACAATACTAGCATTCCATGCAGTTAAAATATTTGTATCTACTTTTCCTTTACTTAAAAGTGATGCTAATAAAGCTCTTTCTTTTCCTGCTTCTTCTGTAAGTTTTAATAACTCAAAATATTTAGCTACACTATCAGTAATCTCTTCACTCACATTATAATTTAAAAGTTCATCTTTTGATACTAAAAATTTTTTATCAATGCTTGAATAATAGTTTATTACACTTAATGCATCTATATCTAAATTATCTATTTTTATCCTAATTTGCCCTAAATTTTGTAACAATTTAAATGCTTGTGCATAATATATAAAAATATGAGGATCCTCTTGTTTTATATTATATTTTTCTAATGCTGTTTTTAATCTTTTGATTGCTTGATCTGTTTTTTGTCTTTGAATACTTAATGCTTCTCTAAACTTTTTTCCATTATTTGAAATATAAGCAACACTAAGTCCTCTTTCTCTTTGAATATTTAACATCACATCTGGCATATATCTAGTTGTAATACTCACAACCCTTTCAAACGACTTTTTTTCTTGCAATGATTGATAATTACTATATACCAAATACCCTGCAAATAATACCAATACTGCTAACGGAAATCCAACCATTACTATCAGTTTTTGTTTGAGATTCAAGTTTTTAAACATACATTCTCCTTTTGTTTTTATTAGTTTAATATAACCTTATACTAAAATAGTATCAAAAAAAGAAAACTATGACAACATTGTTATATAATTTTAATATAATTTGTAAAAAAAAATGTAAAAAAAGGATAAAAATGATTTTAAGAAAAATATCTAATTATGCAATAGTTGGAGGACTTGGTGCTTTATTAGTGGCTAATTTAACTGGTTGTGGAGAAAAGAAAGAGAATAATAATCAAAATGTATTTGCTGAGGCTAATCAAAAACAAGGTGCTTTTGTAGTAATAGAAGAAATAGCACCAAAACAATACAAAATCGTAGATGAATATCCTGCAAGTGAAACTAGAGTTATTTTAAAAACTCTTGATGGAAAAGAAAAAATACTTTCAAAAGAAGAACTTGATGAGCTAATCAAAGAAGCTGATAAAAAAATAGAAGCAAATCAATCACCTCTTACAAACCCTGAAATGAGTAGTGGAGGGATGAGTTTAGGGGAGACTATTTTAGCAAGTGCTGCTGGTGCAATACTTGGAAGCTGGATAGGAAATAAACTTTTTAATAACCAAAATTACCAAAACCAAAGAGCTAGAAGTTATAAATCTCCTACAGTTATGCAAAGAAGTAAAGATAGCTTTAGACAAAAATCTAAATCAACTTTTTCATCATTTAAAAAAGAACCCAAAAAAGGTTTTTTTAGTGGAGGAAAAACATCAACTAAAAGTTCTTCATTTAGATTTGGAGGTTAATATGAAATTATTACCACTTAAACCACTAACACAAGAATATTTAGAAAGTATTGGGTTTTATTGGCATACAGATAATGATATGAGTAGTTACATCGATAATAATGTAGTTGTTATTAGTGAAAATGAAGCTAAAAATTATGCAGATGCTGTAAATGAACTATATGATATGTTTATAGAAGCTGGGCAATATGTAATAGATAACAATCTATTTCATGAATTAAATATCCCTTTTAATTTAGTAGAGCTAATAAAAGAGAGCTGGGAAAATGATGTACATTGGCATTTATATGGTAGATTTGATTTAGCTGGTGGGATTGATGGAAAACCTATTAAACTAATCGAATTTAATGCAGATACTCCTACAGCCTTATTTGAAACAAGTATTATTCAATGGGCTTTAGTTAAAGCTAATAATTTAGATGAAAGTGAACAATTTAATTTTATTTATGAAGCCCTAAGAGATAATTTCAAAAGATTGGTTACTTTAGAAGAAGATATTTCTAAATTTGAAGAAATGTATGAAGGGTGGAAAATTCTTTTTAGTAGTATTAGAGGAAATATAGAAGAAGAAAACACTACAAGACTCCTTATGAATATAGCAAGTGAAGCTGGATGGGAAGTAGAGTTTGCTTACATAGACGAAATAGGATTTAGTGATGATGGAGTATTTTATAATGAGGAACAATATGAATTTTTCTTTAAGCTAATTCCTTGGGAAAGTATTGCTATAGAAGAGCCTGAATTATGTGAAATATTCACAAATATGGTAAAAAACAAACAAGCTATAATTTTAAATCCAGCTTATACTCTACTTTTTCAATCTAAAGGTATTTTAAAAATATTATGGGATTTATACCCAAATCACCCTTTATTACTTGAGACAAGTTTTGAGCCTTTAAAAAATAAAAAACAAGTCCAAAAAGTAACATTTGGTAGAGAAGGGGAGAATGTAATTATTTATGATGAAAATATGAATGTAATAGCAAAAGAAGATGGTGAATATCAAAACTTCAATAAAATATATCAAGAATTTGTAGAATTTCCTAGTGATGGGAAAAACTACTATCAAGCTGGGGTATTTTTTGCATATGAAGCTTGTGGTCTTGGATATAGAAAAGGGGATTTGATTTTAAATAATATGAGTAAATTTACAGGACATATAGTTGAAAGAGATTAAAGCGAGTACATTATATTTTATCTTTTTTATTGTTTTTATTTTAGTTGTTGCTTTTAGTATGCCTAATATCGATAATAGTTTTACAAACTATTTTGATAGCCTTTATTGGTCAATAGTTACAGTAACTACAGTAGGGTATGGTGATATTGTTCCTCATACTATATATGCAAAAATAATTACAATATTTTTGATTCTCTCTGGTGTAATTGCTGTATCACTTTTCACAGCTGTCGTAACATCAAATTTGATAAAAAAAACTATCTTTAATCTAAAGGAATGGGAAAATATGGAAAACTTAGATAAACATCTCATTATTTGTGGATATAAACCACAGCTTAAAGTCCTAATTGATGACTTTTTGAAAAAAAACAAAAGACTTACAATCAAAGATATTGTAGTTATTCACAATTCACTTACACCAGAAATTGAGGTAATGCTCAATGAGCTTAAATATGTGAAATTTATAGAAGGGGATTTCAGTGAAGAAGAGATTTTAAAAAAAGCAAAAGCTTCTAAAGCAAGTAAAGCTATTATTATGTCAGAAAATAACGATACCAGCGATTCAAAAGTTTTAGCTACTACAATACTTTTAAAATCATTTAACCATAATATTTATATAATAGCTGAAATTATAAATCCAAAATTTGAAAGTTACTTAGAAAAAATAGGGTGTGATGAAATCATCTTAAGTGAAGAATATAATAAATACCTAATCTCAAAAGCTATAATTGATCCTGGTATTTCAAAAGTAATAGGTAACCTTATTATGAATGAAAACTTTAAAATTATAACTAAAAACTATTTTTCACTAACTTTTAAAGAAGTTTTTGATAAACTTCTAAAAGAAAATATTATTTTAATAGGTGTAATAGAAAACTATGGAAACATAAATGAATTCAAAAAAGAATATGTAAAAGAAGCAGAAAAATCACCAAATATAAATGAATTATATAAACAAATTCATAATTTAAAAAATATTGAAACAAATAAAATAATTATCTCACCAAATGCCGATTATGTAATACAAAAACATAGTGCATTAATAGTGATAGAAAGGAAATAGATGAAAAACCATTCTTTATTTAAAAATTTAACCAAAGATGAATATGAAAAAACTATAAAAATATTTGAAGAAAAAAAAATACCAAAAGAAACAATAATTATAAAAGAAGGTGAAATAGGAGATAGTGCTTTTTTACTTTTAGAAGGAAAGGTATCTGTAGTAAAAGAAACCATTTATGGGGAAGATTATGTAGTTACAATAATCGAAGCAGGTGGTGATGAGTTTTTTGGTGAAATAAATTTAATTGATAAAGGAAAAAGAACTTCTACAATAAAAACTATAGATGATTGTATTATTTTAGAAGTTACAAGTGATAAACTAAAAAGTTTCATGGATAAAAATCCAACTATTGGATATAAATTAATGTGGCAAATGGTGAAAAGCTTAGCAAAACATTTAAGAAAAGCAGATAATGATGTAATTACATTATTTAATGCTTTAGTAGAAGTAGTAGAAAACGACTAAAATTTATTAAGTCGTTACAATTTTACTCAATTAAAGAGTAATTCTCTCTTTTTTACTTCTTTTTGCTTTTTTTTATGTTATCATAAATCAAAAAAAGGAAATAAAATGGTTAAACAAAAACAAATGAATTACTTAAAATTCTTATATGCTTCATTTATGACTCCAAATAGAGAAATAGCTGAAATCTTTGAAGACTTTGGTCTTATAGAATACAAACACATGATGTGGGCTATGAATGATATGGTAAAAAATGGGGTAGAATTCGATATGGATATAGATAGTCTTAGAGATTTAAAAAGTGGTACAGTAAATGAACTAATCTCTAAACTAATAGCTCAACTTGAAGCTTCTTTAGAAAATAAAAATACAAATGGAATAGATGAAACTACTTTAAAAAGATTTAAAAGTGATGAAGAATATATGATTAGTGTATTAAAAACTTTAAATGATGACACAAAAATAACTGCTTTTGATGAACATAAAACATTAAAAGATATCGAAATCACACCAGCTCAAGCTGATGCATTTAATTTCTTCTTAGTAGGTGAGACATTTAAAGAATATGAACTAATCACAATCTATTCATATTTAAAAGCTCATATAAATGATAATGTAGAAGCTGTAAACTGTTTTGCTGACTTAGCAAGTGATTCAATTTATCATCTTAAAAGATTTGCTAAATATGCAGCAGAGCTTGGTACTTTAAGTTTCGTAAGAAGTATAGATAAAGAAAAATATCAAAATGTTGAAATTGTAAAATTCTTAAAAGAAAATATTGAAGAAGAAATCGATGCAGAAAAAGAGTGTCTAATCTTAGCTGAAAAAATTGGAAATGATGATTTATCTAACTTCTTATTATTTATCTCTAGACAAGAAGTATATCACGCTGAACTACTTGAGAGAGCATTAAGCCATCTAAAAAAATAAACACCTTCTTTGGTGTTTCACATGAAACATCTAAATACTACAAACTCTACTTTTATGATATAATTATATAAAAAGGCTTAAAATGATTTTATCTGCAGGAAATGAAGAAATATTTCCATTCGCAAGACCTATAGGAATAGGGCTTATTGAAAGTGCTATAAATCTGACTCATATTTGTTTATTAGATAGACCAAATTCACTTATCTTTATAGGAAGTGCTGGAAGCTATAATCCTAATAAACACAAAATTTTTGATATAGTTACATCTTCATCAGCTTCTCAAGTAGAAATATCTTTTTTAAAAAAAGAAAGTTATACTCCAATAGAACAGATTATTACTGCAAGTGTTTCTCGTGAAACACTTGTAAATAGTTCAAACTATATCACTATAGATAAACTATCAGCCCTCGCTTTTGATAAACTTGGAATGGAGATAGAAAATATGGAATTTTATAGTGTAATGAAAGTAGCTAAAGAATTTAATATTCCTGTAAAAGGAATATTTGTAATAACAAACTATTGTCATAAAGAAGCACATAATGAATATATAAAAAATATAAAAGAAGCAAAAAAAATATTAACAAATTATTTAAAAGAGAAAGGATATATTAAATGAAAGAAATTATGAGTTATTTAATGGAAGAGATTGATATTGAACCAAAATTTAGAAAAAAACAAATTTTTGATTGGATATACAAAAAGTATGTAGAAAATTTCGACGATATGAAAAATTTACCAAAAGAACTTAGGGAGAATTTAAAAAAAGAATATATTATAAATCCTCTTAAAATTTTAAATCATGAAATTGCAAGTGATGGAACAGAAAAATTTTTATTTGGTTTAAAAGATGGTCATACAGTTGAAACTGTTTTACTTAAGATGAAAGAAGGACAAACTGATGAAGATGGAAATATTATAAGTGAAGATAAATATACAGTTTGTGTAAGTTGTCAAGTAGGATGTAAAGTAGGGTGTAGTTTTTGTCTAACAGCAAAAGGGGGATTTGTAAGAGATTTAACTCCAGCAGAAATTGTCGCTCAAGTATGGATGATGAAAAAAGTAAAAAATTTTAATCCTACAAAAGCTTTAAATGTAGTTTATATGGGAATGGGTGAACCTCTTGATAATTATGATAATATGGTAAAAGCTATAAAAATAATTTCAAATGAGAATTGTTTACATATATCTCCAAGGAGACAAACTCTCTCAACTTCTGGAATAGCACCAAAAATAGAAAAATTAGCAAAAGAGAATTTAGGGATAAATTTAGCAATATCACTTCATGCAGTAGATGACAAACTAAGAGAAGAATTAATTCCTATGAATAAAGCTTATAATATTAAATCGGTTATTGAAGCTGTAAAAAAATTTCCTGTAGATAAAAGAAAAAAAGTTCTTTTTGAATATCTTGTAATTGCTAATGTGAATGATGATGAAAAAAGTGCAAATAAACTTGTAAAACTTCTAAATGGAATAAAAGCAAAAGTAAATTTAATATACTTTAATCCATACCCTGGTACAAATTATAAAAGACCAACATCTGAAAAAATGGAAAAGTTTAAAGAACTATTAAATAAAAAAGGGGTTATTTGTACAATTAGAGAATCAAAAGGGATAGATATATCAGCAGCTTGTGGTCAACTTAGAGAAAAAGAATGTAACTGTAATATATAAACTTTTTTCTCTTTTTTTTCTTATAATTTAAGATTTCATTTTATATTCATATTCATCTACTAAACTTTCATTAACAAGTTAAACTAATTAAACTTAATATAAAAACACTAAAGGAGATAAAAATGAAAAAATTACTTTCATCAATCGTAGTAGCTGGATTATTAGCAACAAGTTCATTTGCTACTGATGCTAAAACAGAAAATGTAAAAAATCATGCTGTAATTAAAGCAGAAAACAAAGCACAACAAAATCAAGAACTTATTAAAGAAGCTATTAGAGCTTTAAAATATACTCAAGATGCTTATATTTATTTAAATGGAAATAAAAAAAATAAAGCAGTTGAAAGCTTAAAAAAAGCAATAGGGGAATTAACTGTAATTTTAAATAAACCAAATGCACCTTATTTATTACCAGTAGATGTAAGAATAGAAGCTAGTGAATATATGGGGGATATTAAAAATATTGCTTTACAAGTAAGAGCAGCAAAAGTTGCGTTAGCTAAAAATCAACTTCCTATAACAAGAAATATTTTAAATACTTTAAAAAGTGAAATAGATATAAAATCTGTAAATATTCCTCTTGCAACATATCCTGATGCTATTAAATTAGCTATAAAATATATTAACGAAGGTAAAATAAAAGAAGCTAAAGATGTAATTGCAATGGCATTAAATACACTTGTAACAACAGATACAATTATTCCTATTCCTATAGTAAAAGCAAATGAATTAGTTATAGAAGCTAGTAAAATTGTAAAAAAAGATAAAAAACAAACATTAAAATATCTTGAAGAAGCTAAAAAACAACTAAAAATCGCTGAATTACTTGGGTATACATCAAAAAGTGATACAACATATAAAATGTTAAAAGATGCTATTGAAAACATAGAAAATAAAATAAATCATAATAAAAACACAGATTCATTCTTTGAAGATCTTAAAGCAAAATTAAAAGAATTTAAAGAAAAAGCAGTTTCAATTATCTCTAAATAAGCCATTTTGGCTTATTTAATATCTTTAATAGGCTTACTAATATAATATCCTTGCAAATAATCTATACCTAAATATAAGCAAGTATCAAAAATATCTTTTGAAGAAACATATTCTGCTACAGTTTTAATATTTAATTCTTTTGCATAATTTACCATATTTTTTACAGTAATATAAGATTTACTATCTGTATCTATATTTTTTATTAAACTACCATCAAATTTAATATAATCTGGTTCTAATTCAATAATTCTTTTAAAATTACTATATCCACTTCCAAAATCATCTATAGCTATTTTTACTCCAAACTTTCTAAAATGGATTACAAATTTATCTAATAATTGATAATCTTTAATCCCTTCATTTTCTAAAATCTCAAAAGTTACTCTATTATAAGCATTATATTTTTTAATTAAATATTCTAATAATTTATTTGTAGCATCACTACTAATATCCATATAATTTAAATTTATACTAAACTCTCCTCCATTTTTAAAACTTTCAAACGATTTTTCTATCATCATTCTTGAAAGAGATAAATATTGTTTTGTTTTAACAGCTATATCTAAGAAAAATGGGTCAATATACTTATCATCTTTTCTTATTCTCATTAAACATTCGTATTTAACAACATTTTTATACTTATCTACAATAGGCTGAAAAAATGGCTCTATTCTATTCTCAGCTAATGCATACTTAATCTCTTTTTGCCATTTTGTATTAAACTCTATCTGTTTTTTAAAATCTTCTTCACTATGAAAAATTTTAAAAGCTAAATTTTCCTCTTTTGCCATATTTAAAGCAGCAAATGCATTATGTAATCCATTATCCCCAAAAGCAATCCCCATAGTAATATTTAAATCTATAATATAATCATCAATAACGATAGATTCAAACATAATATGTTTTCTAATATCAGCTATTTTATCTTCTATACTCATTTTCATTTTACTTACATCATCTAAATAAAGTCCAAATACATCAGAGCTAACCCTAAAAATAATCCAATTAGGATTATAAGTTTGTAATTTTTTTGCAATTGTTTTTAAAATATAATCCCCTTTTTCAATCCCATACAATTCATTTATACCACTAAAATCATCAATATCTATTAAAATAAGAATAGAATTTTCATTAAACTCCATCTCTTCTAATTTTGTTCTTGAATAAACCCCTGTTAATTCATCACTATAAAGTTTTTTACTTAAAGCTTTATTTAATTCTGTTAACTCTTTAATAACTATAAAACCAATCACAATAAAACTTAAAATTAAAAATATAATAAGCCCAAATTCTAAATTTTGATAGAATAGTGTTTTTTTAGAAACCTCTTTTTCTAACTTTATTAAATCTAATTGAGACTCATAAAAAAGTCTATTACTATTTTCTATCATTCTTCTAAAAACTGAATCTAATCCTCTTGCAAATCTAATTAGTTTTTTTCTTCTTTTTTTCATCTCTAAAGGGGATACATTTTTTTGCATATAAAATTTACTTAAGATTTTAAATAAACTATTTGCTTTCTTTTCTAAAAACTCTAATTTTGGTAATAAATCTATATACTCTATAGATAAATTTGTTTTTTTAAAGATATATTTTTTTTCAAAATAACTTTTGTTTACAACATTAAGTGGGATTTTTTTCACATACACACCACCATTATTTAAAATATTTAGTAAATCTTTTGTTTTTTTAAACTCTTTTTTTAACAGTTTTACATTATATTCCAACGACTTCTTATTACCACTTAAAAGAGGGATTTGAAAAAATAATGATTTAATTTTAATTATTTCATAATTAATATCTGAAGCGATCAATTGTTTTACATTTAAATTTTCTGTTTCTTTTTTAGCTGTTTCAATATTTTGTAAAAAAGAAAAGTGAATAACTAAAAAAATCATAAACCCTATAATAGGTAATGAAAGTAACACCAATAATCTCTTATTCATCTAAAAACCCATATTGCTTCATTATTTTTTTCCCTTCTTTTGAAGTTGCAAAATCTATAAATTTTTTTACAATATCTTTATGTTTTGAAAAATTAAGCATAGTTAAAATTAACTTTTTTTTAGGTGCATATTTTTCATCTATCTCAACTATATCTATTTTCCCTCTATTTGCAGGGAAAAAAGCTGTTGCTTTCCAGTTAAGTCCTGTATCTATTTGATTTGATTTTAATAGTTGATTAAAATCTCTTGAATCTATAGAATATAATAAAATATTTTCTTCAACTTTTTCTAAAAACTCTTCTCCCCCATATTTTTTTAAAACTTTAACACTAGCTTTTCCCATACTGCAAGTTTCTGGATTACCTAATGATACTGACAAATCATCTCTTATTAAATCATTTAGTGATTTTACATTTTTAGGATTATTTGGTTGTACAAAAATTGCAATTTGATTATATCCTACATACTTTCTATAACCAAATAATTTATCCTTTAAATGTTTTTTTATATAACTTTCACTTCCTGGTAAGTATAAATCACCTTTTTTCGAATTATAAAGTGAATCATATAAATCTCCACTTCCACCTTGGATAATTTTTATTTTCACATTATATTTTTGTTCTATTATCTTTGAAATTTTACTCATTGGTTTTACCATTGTAATACCACAATAAAATAATAATTCATCTTTAGCAAATAAAGCATTTATCATTATTAATATAAAAAATAACTTTTTCATCTTTAAACTCCATTTATTTGAATTATACTATTTTTTTCAATTCCCAAACATAAACTTTAAAATCTTTATGTTTTTTAATAGTATAAATAGTTTCAAAATTTAACAACTCAAAATATTCACTATTAAAACTATTTTTATCAAATCCAAAGTGATACACATCATCATTTCCCTTATCATGAAATGTACCATCTTCTAAGTATAAATCAGCTATAAAAAGTTTTCCATTGTTATTTAGTTTTTCACTTAATACTCTTAACATATCTTGAATATTTTCAATATGATGAAATACCATACTAGCTACTATCACATCAAACTTAATATTCACATTATTCACATCTTCACATATTGCTTTTG
>Ga0256843_1001770_pt1 | contig 16507 bp, 15 predicted proteins | sample AlvinellametaG_FD_191572 | JGI IMG/M metagenome (GOLD analysis project Ga0256843, IMG submission 191572) | Pompeii worm associated microbial communities from hydrothermal vent at the East Pacific Rise, Pacific Ocean - Alvinella | ecosystem: Host-associated > Annelida > Integument > Unclassified ... | reverse complement strand
CTCATTAAGCTTATTTTTTTTAAATATTTTTGGCGATTACTTTAACCGGTAATCGCTTTTTTTATTGGATTCGTTTTATCAATTCGCGGGTTGATACATCATGATGATCCTCTCCGGACATATGGAGTTCTTCCAAAATTTTACCGGCTAATTTTTTCCCTAATTCCACGCCAAATTGGTCAAAAGCATTAATTTGCCACAACCAAGCTTCGGTAAAAACTTTGTGCTCGTAAAGAGCCACCAAACTTCCGATAGATTCCGGATTAATTTCATCCAACAAAATCACAGAAGAAGGACGGTTCCCTTTAAAATTTTTATAAGGAATGGCGTTTTTTTCACCTGTCATCAAAGCTTCGGATTGGGCCAGCATATGAGCCAAGAGAATACGGTGATTTTGTTTAAATTCAGTAGTAGTATTATTTTTTTCGGCCATAAAATGAACAGGAACAATCTTGGTACCTTGGTGTAATAACTGAAAGAAAGAATGTTGAGCATTGGTACCGGTATTACCCCATACAATATTACCGGTTTGCCATGTTACCGGTTCATTATTCAAATTTACAGACTTTCCGGTGCTTTCCATAAAAAGTTGTTGTAAATAAGCCGGTAGATATTTCAATTTTTCGGCATAAGGAATATAAGTCTCGGTTTGAAAACCGTATAGATTATTATACAAAAGTGTTAAAAAAGCCAACAATACCGGTAAATTTTGATCAAAAGAAGCATTTTTAAAATGCAAATCCATCCGGTGAGCCCCTTGTAAGATTTTTTCAAAATTATCATACCCCAAGGCCAAAGCTATAGATATACCGGCAGGACTCCATAAAGAAAATCTACCTCCCACCCAATCCCACATCGGAAACACATTATCGGGATGAATTCCAAAGGATTGAGCGGCATTTATCTGTGTACTAACCGTAGCAAAATGATTTTGAACGGATGATTTTCCATATTTATCAATATATAATTGCTGTATATTCTTAGCGTTAGTCAGGGTTTCTTGGGTAGAAAAGGATTTGGAAACAATGATAAACAAAGTAGTTTCCAAATCAATTTTTTGCAAAATTTCATCGAGTTGGAAAGGGTCAACATTAGAAAGAAAATGTATGTTTAAATGATTTTTATATGAACTGAGTGCCTCTACCATCATTTTGGGGCCCAAATCCGAACCACCGATACCAATATTAACTACGTCGGTAATACTTTTACCGGTTACTCCTTTCCATTGACCGGAAATTATCTGTCCGGCAAAAGATTTAATTCTTTTTTGAGCATCTCTTATCAAGGGAATTACATCTGTCCCATCAACCATAACCGGTTCATCGTTCATTTGACGCAAAGCCGTATGCAAAACAGCCCTGTTTTCGGTTATATTGATCTTATTACCGGCAAACATTTGTTGAATAGCATCCGCCAAATCCATCTCATCTGCCAAATCGACAAAATGATTCAACAATGATTGATTCCATCTATGCTTGGAAAAATCGAAGTAAATTCCATTAAAATCAAAAGAAAATTTTTGCATTCTTTCCTCATCCTCAAAATATTCCGTTATTCGTTTATCTTTAATTTGTAAAAAATAAGCTGTTAGTTTTTTCCAAGCAAGCGTTTCTTTCAGGTTGACTTTCATATAAATATGTGATTAATAGGGTTATAATCCGGAGAACTTTCCTCTTTTTACAACCGGTAGTTAACAGGCATGACAGGATATTTATTATTTTACACGTTCGATACGGGCTCCCAATTTATTGAGTTTTTCATCAATAGCTTCATATCCTCTGTCAATTTGCTCAATATTGTGAATGACACTTTTACCATCAGCAGACAAAGCAGCTATCAACAAGGATATACCTGCACGGATGTCAGGAGAACTCATGGTTGTGGCACGCAAAGGAGTTTTGCGATTTAAGCCTATTACGGTGGCTCTATGCGGATCGTTCAATATGATTTGCGCCCCCATATCGATGAGTTTATCAACAAAAAACAGGCGACTTTCAAACATTTTTTGGTGAATCAAAACTACCCCTTCGGCTTGTGTAGCCGTTACCAAAACGATACTCAACAAATCGGGGGTGAATCCGGGCCAAGGGGCATCCGCTACTGTTAAAATTGATCCATCCATAAAATTTTGAATCCGGTAATTCTCTTGTGTCGGAATATAAATATCATCATTTTGACGATGCAATTCTATTCCCAGTTTTTTAAAAACACGAGGAATCTGACCGAGATTTTCCCAACTGACATTTTTTATCGTGATTTCAGATTGGGTAATGGCAGCCAAACCTATCCAACTGCCTATTTCAATCATATCGGGAAGAATGCGATGTGTTGTTCCGGATAGTTTTTTTACACCTTCTATGCGAAGCAAATTAGAACCTACACCGGAAATTTTGGCACCCATGCGGTTGAGCATTTTACTGAGTTGTTGGATATAAGGTTCACAAGCAGCATTGTAGATGGTAGTGGTACCTTCTGCTAATACAGCAGCCAAAATAATATTGGCCGTTCCGGTTACCGAAGCTTCGTCCAACAACATATCGGCACCGGTAAGTTTGTCGGCTATTACGCCAAAAAAATGTTTCTCGGTATCAAAATCCAAGCGGGCACCTAATTTCATAAAACCTTCAAAATGCGTATCCAAGCGCCGGCGTCCTATTTTATCGCCTCCGGGTTTGGACATATAGGCTTTTCCAAAACGGGCTAAAAGCGGGCCCATAATCATGATAGACCCCCGCAAACCAGAACCTTTGGCTTTGAAGTCGTCTGATTGCAGATAATCCAAATTCAAATCATCGGCTTGAAAGGTAAAAGTTCCTTTGGCTTTTTTTTGAATTTTAACACCTAAATCACCTAAAATATCAATGAGTTTGTTTACATCTATAATATCCGGAATATTGGAAATTTCCACTTCTTCATCCGTTAATAAAACAGCACTGATAATTTGAAGAGCTTCGTTTTTGGCACCTTGCGGAGTGATTTCTCCCTGTAATCGATGTCCTCCTTCTATAATAAATGAACCCATTTATGAACGTTTTTTATGATATTTTTTTTGTTTGTGATGTTGATGTGAGTTGTTTGACTTTTTCTTTCTGACCAAATCATCTGCATCGCGCAATTCTATATCTCCGGGTTTTAAATCAATTTTCCCATCGGAAAGGATACGCAGATGTTCAAAAATCACTTCATCTTCCACAGTATCTTTGTTCCAAGACAAATAATTCTTTTTCATGTGATTGGCAATAGTCAAAATCAGCAAATCTTTCAATTCGCTTTCTTCCCATTCCACAGCTTGGTCAATCATCCGTTTGATAATGTGACCGTAAAAACGAAAACGATAGCCTTTTTGCGGATAGGCTAATTTTTCAGGACGTTCTTTGAGTTTTTCAGGACTGGGTTTCGGAAACGGTGAATCTACGTCCAAATCAAAATCCGCCATGATAAACAAGTGATCCCAAAGCTTGTGTTGAAAATCGGGGACATCGCGTAAATGCGGATTTTGCCGCCCCAATAAATTAATAATTACTTGCGCGTTTTTATTGCGTTTTTCTTTGTCTTCCATGGCTTTAAGCTGCTCAACCATGTCGTGAATATAACGCCCGTATTCGGGAATTACCAAAGGTTTCTTATCTGTATTATATATAAATTTTCTTTCTTGTGTATCCATATTTTTCATTTTTTTTATAAAGCAACCAATCCTTCAATATCTTCCATTGACTTATATCTATTGATAACCGCTTCGGGGTTTTGTTCTTCGGTAACTACCGTAACGCTGACATATTTACCCGTTTTGGAATAATTTTTTTTCAAATCTATAGATTGGTCTCCAAAACGCTGTTCTACTTTTTTCACATTATCATCCCGATTAGGCATAATAAATTTGTACATATACTTGGTGGGCCAATCGGCATTTTTTTCCAATTCTTCTTGCAACCGGTCGTAAAAAGCTATTTTTTGTGCCGCTTTTTCTTCCGGAGTTTGTTTTTTTTCTTGTTCTGACATACTAACTATACTTTAAACATACAAATATACGGGAATTTCTGTAATTATTAATGCTTTTGATGAATAAGATATCACCCGAAGGCACAGAACAAAGCACGATTTGATTACCCGTCATCAGTATAGGTATAACAAATTATTCGTATATTTCCTATATAAAACATGAGATACGCGAAGTAGCAAACTTCGCATAGCATAAGAGTTTAGCAAGCTGATAAACTATTCTCTGCCAAGTCTTATATTTTTTTGAAAAAAAATTGTACATTTGAAACAATGAGTAAAGCGCAAAAAGACATCCAATGCCAAAACTGCGGTTATCCCCTGCACGGTGAGGAAAATTATTGTCCGTATTGCCGTCAAAAAAACGATATTCGTCCCTTGAGTATCAAAAATTATTTTCAAAATGTATTGGGTAATTTTCTCAATTTTGACCACAAAATCTGGCGTACTATTATTCACCTGTTCAAATATCCCGCAAAAGTTCCATTGGATTATATACATGGCAAACGGGTACGATACAGCAATCCTTTCCGGTTTTTGGTACAAGTGAGTATTATCTATTTTTTATTGGCGGGGATTATCGAGTTTGTGTTCCATCCGGATACCAATTTTATCAAAGTAGATAAAAGTAAAAAGGATACTTCAATAGAAAAAGAAGTAGAATCAAAGGTTTATCAAAAATTGGATAGTCTTGACCAATTGATGCATTTTACAGATTTATTGAACAAACCGGATTTAACCCCTAAACAAAAAGACAGTATTGCCCAAAAAGTTTTGGAAAATAAAAGTTTACTTTCACTTTCACCCAAACGGCATCTCAAATTTTCCTATGGTGCCGTACAAATGGAAACAGGAATGATTTCGTCTTACTTTTCCGGATATTTAAAAGATAAAAATCTGTCGTATACCTATTTTCCGAAATTAAAAGACAAAGATAAATTTGAAAATAATTCCATTATTAATAAAATTAAGAATATGTTCGGGTTAGTTGATCAATTACCGTACAAAGAAATGAATGAAAATAAGATCATAAAAAAACTAGGTATCAAAAACAGTATTAGCAATAAAATAGCTGTTATCATTCCCAAACGCATCAATTCGGTAATCAATAATCCCGAAAGTCGCAATGCCTATAAAAGAGCCATTACTTCCAAAATTACCTTAGGTTTATTCTTTGTCTTACCCCTATTTGGCCTATTTGTGTACCTATTGTATTACAAACAAGGTTTTTCTTACACCGAAACTTTGGTATTTATCTTTTACCTGCAAAGTGTGTATTTTATGGTGCTTAGTTTGGAGTTATTCTTTAGTTTAACACCTCTGGTTTTCAGTTATTATTTAGCTATATTCACTGAAATTTGGTTTATCTATTTTCTGGTTAAAAACTTCAAAGCTTTTTACCGCCAAAAAACATTAAAAAACATCTTGAAAGTAAATCTCTTGGTCATTCCCGCCTATTTAATATTAACCGCAATGGGAATGTTGATTATTTCCGTCCTTTCATTAATCATTTGACAATATGAACGACATTCCCAATAAATATAAAGGAAAAACTTGCAGAAACTGTGGAACAGAACTCCGGGGAGTTGAAAATTATTGCCCCAATTGCGGACAGAAAAACGACAAGCGCCGAGCTAATATCAAAATATTTTGGCAGAGTTTCTTGGATTCTATTTTATCTTTTGACAATAAAGTTTTATCTACGCTTAAAGATTTGATGTTTTACCCTGCAAAAGTGAGTTTGGCTTATATCCACGGACAAAAAATAAGATATGTCAATCCGTTTAAACTTCTGTTGAATTTGGGTATTATCTTTTTCTTACTGGCAACGCTTACTGAAAACAAATCTAGCAAAGAGGAGCTGAACTCCAATAAATTTGGATTCCAAAAAAGTACTTATACATCCAATACAAAACCGGAAAAGTATTACCAAAAATTATCCGATTTTGCTACAAAACATCAAGTAGACAGTCTTTTTAAGGCTCGAGATATCCCTTCCGAAAAAAAAGAAATCGCCTACCGGAATTTGTTACAAATCAACTATTTGAAAATTCCGGACAGTTTTTTATTCAAAGCTTTTCAAAATATGGATACCGGCAAAAAAGCAACCCGTAAAATAAATACTTCCCTTTATAATTCCATTCATTTGAATCGCTATTTCAAGGAACACAACATCCCTTTTCAAACCGATAAAATATTAGATGGTATCCGGCAAAAATTTGAGGATTTTAACTGGTTTGTCAAAACCCCTTTCTTTAGTGAAGTAATTAAAATTCCCAAATACAGGGAAATGGAAGCTAAAGAAATTCTGGAAAATCTTCATTTGGAAAAAAGTATCAGCAATTTATTTTCTCTAAAAATGAAATTATTCCTCAACGGTGATAAAAAAACCCAAAAAAGTATGCAACAAAAGTTTTTTTCATACTTACCTTTTACGCTCTATTTTTTCTTGCCCTTTTTCACCTTGATTATGCTGGCTATCTATTCCGACCGGCAATACAATTATACCGAGCAATTGATATTTGTTTTTAATCTACAAAGTGCTTTTTTTGTAATAGCGATTATCACAACCATTATGGGAGTAATCATTGAAAGCAAATGGGACGAACGCTTATTGCTTTTAGGATTTGGTATTTATCTGTTTTTCAGCTTAAAAAAGTTTTACGAAGAAAATTCAATCAAAAGTTTGCTTAAAATGCTGTTTCTGGTTATACCTGTATACTTTGCGCTGGCTTCAATAAGTTTTGTCCTGGCATTTTTCGGCATATTATTATTTGTATAAATCTAAATTAGAGCTTGCTAAAAAACGCTAAAATATTAATAATTAATACAATACGATGAGTGTGTAATAAAAAATGCACGTTTTTTTACATAAAAGCATAAAATTCCTTGCACTTATACAACTCATGAATTTGATATCTTTGCTACCCGGAAGCGCAACATCTTTGCAACTTGTTCATTTTGAAGTATCTATATACATCAGCAATTCACAAATTACAAATCTATTGCACTTCCGAGCTTTTCAGCAAGCCCTAAATTAAGTTGATTTCTTTCCTATTTATAATTATTTTCGGTTCAAACCGAAAAATATTATAGTTATTTTCGGTTTAAATCGAAAAATATTATAGTTTTGCATAAAAAAGCACCGTCATGATACAAAGGATTCTTCAAGATATTATACAAAAAGAATGGGATTTAAATAAAGCAATAATTATTTTGGGTGCTCGGCAAGTAGGAAAAACTACACTTTTACAACAAATAACCAAAGACTTCAAAAATGTTCTTTTTTTAAATGCTGACGATCCTGAAACTAGAGAATTATTGTCAAATGTAGGGGAAAAACAATTGGAAAAAATCATTGCTAATAACCAAATTCTAGTAATTGACGAAGCTCAAAGAATAACAAATTCAGGAATTACCCTAAAGATAATCACAGACAGATTTCCACAAGTACGATTGTTGGTATCCGGTTCTTCGTCTTTTGATTTGGCTCAACAAATAAATGAACCCTTAACCGGAAGAAAATTAGAATATTTATTATTTCCTCTATCGTTTCAAGAAATGGTGAATTATCACGGATATTGGGAAGAAAAACAAATGCTTCAAACAAGATTAATCTATGGTTACTATCCGGAAATAGTTACACATAAAGGAAATGAAATCACTTTATTAAAAAATCTGGCAGGAAGTTATCTATATAAAGATATTTTATCCTTTGGTTTAATAAAAAAACCTATCGTCTTGGATAAACTACTACGAGCATTAGCTCTACAAATAGGAAGTGAAGTATCATATCATGAATTAAGTCAAACAGTAGGAGCAGACAAAGAAACAGTTGAACGCTATATTGATATACTTGAAAAAGCATTTATTATATTTAAACTCAATGCTTTAAGCAGGAATATCAGAAATGAAATAAAAAAAGGTAAAAAAATATACTTTTATGATACAGGCATACGAAATGCTATCATAGGCGATTTCCAAAATTTTGAATTAAGAGCAGATAAAGGCGTTTTATGGGAAAATTTTATTATCAGTGAACGAATAAAATATTTACATTATTCAGGTTTTTATGGTAAATATTATTTTTGGAGAACCACACAGCAACAAGAAATTGATTTTATAGAAGAAATTGATGGCAAATTCAGCGCTTATGAATTCAAATTAAAAGGAAAAAAAAATAAAAGAATATCACAAACCTTTTTAAAAAATTATCCGATTGTTAAGCAAGAGATCATTACTCCCGACAATATAGAAGAATTTATCTTGAAATAAACTATATGTAAACATTTTCATATTTATAAAACTGAAACCATGATCAAATTCCTATTATATATTCAATCCTTTTTTGAAAAATTATTTCGAAGTATCTTCACGCTACCAAAAATACTTTTATGGAGCCGGAAAGTCCGGTTACCCAAAGCCGAAAAAAAAGAATTAGTTATCTTGGGCAACGGTCCTTCCCTGCAAGATTTTTTAAAAAACCACCGCGATTTTTTACAAGGCAAACAAACACTGGCTGTCAATCATTTTTCGCGTTCGGAAGCTTTTAAGGAGATAAAACCGGATTTTTTTGTCATCAATGCACCCGAATACTGGCGGGAGGATATCGATGAAGATATCGATAAAAACCGAAATGCCCTGTTGCAAAGTTTGAAAGAAAAAACCGATTGGCAGATGCACCTGCTCTTGGGAATGGGTGCCAAAAAATCAAAGAAATGGCGAGAATTATCTCAAAAAAATCCTCATTTAAAAATCCATTATTTCAATCCTACTCCCATAGAAGGTTTCCGCCGGTTCCGGCATTTTTGTTATAACCGGCAATGGGGGATGCCCCGTCCGCATAATGTATTAATACCTTCTTTAATGCTGGGGATTAATATGGGTTTTAATAAAATATACGTCACCGGTGCCGACCACAGTTGGATGGAGGAAATCTTTGTAGCCGATGACAATACCGTTTACCTCACTCAACGCCATTTTTACGATGCCCAAACCGCCCGCCCCGATGTGATGAAAAAAATGGGAAAAAACAAACGAAAATTACACGAAATATTGCATAAATTTATGCTGGCATTTCACGGATATTTCGATATCGACGACTATGCCCGTTCGCAAGGAGTAGAAATTATCAATATTACCCCTCATTCCATGATTGATGCTTTCCGTAGAGAAAAGATTTAACTCCCCGGTTGTTGTGCAAAGCCTTGTGCGGGACAAATCTTGTACATTGAAACATCTCAACTTCTTTGTGTATCTTTGTAAAAGCATTTCAACACGTATTTAAATGAAAAAAATCATATACAATGTATTCTTTCTTTTTTGGGCTTTTCAATTGCATGCACAATTTTATAACGAGCAACAGGATAAGATAGACATTCAACAATATACTTTCCATATCCGAATCAATGATCAAAACGATTCAATTCAAGCCGAAAATCAAATCGATTTTACCGCTTTGCAAGCGATCGAGCAATTGAATTTAAATCTAAAAAATATCGACTCCTCCGGTAAGGGAATGTTGGTTGAAAAAGTAGTGACAGAAGATGGAAAAAAATTAAAATTTAGTCATAAGAATGACAGTTTACATATAAATTTGCCACAACTAAATAAAGGACAAAACTACCGCATCAAAATCTTTTATCGAGGTATTCCTGCGGACGGATTATACATCAAGCCAAATAAATACGATAAACGCACATTTTTTGGCGACAACTGGCCCAACAGGGCACAAAATTGGTTGCCGGTCATCGACCATCCTTCGGACAAAGCCTTGGTGAAATGGATTATTACCGCTCCCCAACACTACGATGTAGTTGCTTCGGGGCGTTTACTTGAAAAAATAAATACCGGCGATGATTTTCGCTACCGTTTTAAAACAAAGGTTCCGCTAGCCACCAAAGTCATGGTAATGGCAGCTGCGGATTTCAACATCAAAAATGACACAGTTCTTCAGTTGCACAATCATTGTATTCCGGTGAGCAGTTGGATTTATGCCAATAGTCCGCTCAGTGCTTTTGATGATTTTCAAAATGCCCCGGAAATCCTCCGCTATTACGACAGCATCAACGGTGCTTATGCTTATCAAAAACTAGCCAATGTACAGTCCAACACCCGTTTTGGCGGTATGGAAAATGCCGGAAACATTTTTTATGATGAAAAGGCCGTAGACGGTTCGCACAGGATAGAAAATTTGGTAGCCCATGAAGTCGCCCACCAATGGTTTGGCAACAGTGTTACCGAAAAAAACTGGCGCGATATCTGGCTCAGCGAAGGCTTTGCCACTTATCTGACCGATTTGTACCTGGAACACAAATACGGCCAAAAACGCTTGATGGAACGAATGAAAATGGAACGCCAAAAAGTACTTCGTTATAACAAATATCAAAAAAAACCGGTGGTATATGACGAAAAAGAAAATTTGATGCTATTGCTCAATCCCAACTCCTATGAAAAAGGCGCTTGGGTATTGCATATGTTACGCCAAAAAACCGGCGATAAATTTTTCTTTGAAATTTTAAAACAATACTATCAAAAATATCGCAACAAAAACGCCTCTACCAATGATTTTATAGAAGTAGCCGAAAAAGTTTCGGGTATGGATTTAGGAGATTTTTTTCAACAATGGCTGTATAGAACAGGCTTTCCAAAATTAAATATACAACACAAAATCGACAGAAAAAAAATACTGTTACAAGTAAAGCAAAACGGAGAAATCTATGATTTGGAACTGCCTGTACAACTCCAATCCGGCACAAAAAGTTTGCGAAAAATCCTACATCTCACTAAAAAACAACAAACATTCAGCATCCGTATTCCAAAAGATTTTTCAAAGGAAAATATAGACATTATTATCGATCCGGAAGTGCAAATCCTCGTCGATATAAATATAAAATCTCATCCCGATAGTTATCGGAAATAATTTCAAATTTCAAAATGGATTACCGCGATAAAGTTTTTTTAAAAGTAGCCGAAAATCTGAGCTTTACCAAAGCTGCCAAAGAATTATTCATCAGCCAACCAGCTGTAACCAAGCATATTAAAGAATTAGAAAGCCGGTTAAAAACAAGCCTTTTTGAACGAAAAGGGAATCAAATATTCTTAACCCGGTCCGGTAAACTTACCTATGATTATTTAGTCAATATAGCCCGCCTGTACGATGATTTATATTTTGAAATCGGGCGTCTTAATAAACATTTCAAAGGCCACTTGAAAATAGGAGCCAGCTCTACCATTGCCCAATATGTCTTACCCAAAGTTTTAGCCGGTTTTCACAAGCCCTACCCCAATATTGAACTGTTCATGTACAACGGTAATTCCTTTCAAATGGAACAAAAACTATTAGAAGGGAAAATTGATTTAGCTTTGGTAGAAAACAATACTTCACATCCGGACCTAAAATACATAGATTTTTTAGACGATGAATTACTTATAGTTACAGGAAAAAACAGTGTATTTGCCAAACAAAAAAATATTTCATTGAAGGCATTATACAAAATTCCTATCATATTACGCGAAAAAGGCTCAGGCACCTTGGAAGTAATTAAAAATGCTTTTCAACAAAAAAATATAGATTTTCAACAGCTCAATATTTTAATCCATCTCGGAAGCACGGAAGCTATAAAAAATTTTCTCGTCAACTTTAACGGAATAGCTATTCTATCGGAAAAATCCATAGAAAAAGAACTGCAATTAAAAGAACTGCATATTATCAGAATAAAACAACTGCATATTACGCGCCGGTTTAGAATTGCCCACAAATACGGACATTTACCGGCTATTCCACAACTCTTTTTAAATTATTTAGAACGTTATAACTTTTAGTTATTGACTATAATTTTTTAATGTTTGTAAATGTTATGATTTGGACATATTTTTGTCCTATGAAAACAAGCCGATTCACTCAAAATCTTCACCCGAAAGCCATACTTTTGATTTATGCCCTTATTATCATCAGTTGTTTTTTACCTTTTGTCTCACCCGGTATTGCCCTGCTTACCGGCATTGTATTATCTATTTTGGGCATCCAACTCAAAAATAGCAAAAAATATACTTCTTGGTTACTAAAAATTTCTATTGTATTGATGGGTTTCGGTATGAGTCTTACCCAAGTTATCAATGCTTCTAAAAGTGGCTTTCAAGAAACAGCCCTTTCTGTAATTTTTGTAATGGTAAGTGGCTATATATTAACCAAAATATTAAAAGTAGAAACTAATACCGGATTGTTGATTTCCAGTGGAACTGCTATTTGTGGCGGTAGTGCCATCGCTGCTGTTTCCCCTTTGATCAAAGCCAAAAATTATCAGATTTCATTTGCTTTAATTGTTGTATTTATTCTCAATGCAATTGCTCTACTTCTCTTTCCATGGATAGGACATCATTTTCATATGAGCCAGGAAACATTTGGAAAATGGGCTGCCATTGCCATTCACGACACTAGTTCAGTAGTAGGAGCAGGAGCTGTATACGGAGCCAAAGCCTTGGAAATTGCTACAACGGTAAAATTGATTCGTGCTTTGTGGATAATTCCGCTTTCATTGGTTATTTCCTTTTTTCAAAAAGAAAAAGGCCCCATCAAACTCCCCTGGTTTATTCTTTTTTTTGTGATAAGTATCGCTATTGCTTATTATTTTCCGCAAGAAAAAAATTTATTTACCCAATTGAGCTTGTTGGGAAAAAAAGGTATGGTTATCGCTCTATTTTTTATAGGAGCCAATATATCATTTTCTGAAATAAAACAAGCCGGATTCAAAAGTTTTGTCCTGGGAATTCTACTGTGGTTTCTTATTGGATTGAGTTCGTTTTTGATGCTGGCTTAATCTTCTACAAACTCACAAAAGAGAAACACTGCTATTAATCAAAGTTCAGTTTTTTATGTACATTTGAAGTAAAAATATTATATATGAACAACGAACGCTTAAAATGGCTGATATTGATAGGACTTTCCTTTGTGTGGGGTAGCTCGTTTATCTTGATGAAACTGGCTATGTTACATTTAACTCCTACCCAAGTAGGCGCTTTGCGAATGATAATCGCCGGCTTGTTTTTATTGGTGTTTTTTTATCCGAAACTCAAAAAAATCAACCGCCGGCAATGGAAAATATTGTTTTATATTGCACTGGCCGGAACTTTCATTCCCACTTTCTTGTTTACCTTTGCCATACAGCATATCGACAGTGGAATTGTAGCTATTCTCAACTCTTTTACACCCTTGAATACTTTGCTTATCGGATTCCTATTCTTTCATTATAAATTTACCAAACAACAAATTTTAGGAATTTTTATCGGTATTATCGGAACGGTATTATTGGTAGGAAAAAGCGCTCAACTCAATCCCGATGATAATTATTGGTATGCCTTATTGGTGTTGGCTGCTACTATCGGTTATGCCATCAACGTAAATGTGATAAAAAAATACTTGGGAGATTTAGATGTAGTAAGCATTGCCATTGGCAACTTTATGTGGGTGCTTCCTCCTGCCCTACTCGTATTGTACTTCACCGGTTTTTTTCAAATGAATTTTGACAAACACGTCTCTGTTTCTTTGGGTTACGTAGCCATATTAGCCATTGTCGGAACGGCATTAGCCATGATTTATTTCAACAAAATGGTACATATTGCCTCACCGGTTTTTGCTTCGTCGGTGACTTATACCATTCCTATTGTTGCATTGCTTTGGGGACTATGGGATGGCGAAAAAATCAGTTTGATGCAAGTGCTTGCCGGTGGGATTATTCTGCTGGGGGTTTATATTGTGAATAAATAAATTAGCCTATCATTCCCAACCCAAAGAACACCGCATACAAAAGTGTAAGTATCGCTACTTTTTTTAATTCGGGGTCAAAATCTTTGGGATTCCGGGTTTTTATCACCCGTACCAAGTGTAAGAATAAGAACAGGTACGGCAACATAAACAACAACTGTGCATAGCTGTGGATATGATGAAAGATAAAAGCTTGTGTCAAAAAGAAAGGCAAAACAATCAATACAATGTGATATTTCTTAGCATTGTCCAAGCCTAATTTTACAGGTATGGTATTTTTACCCGAAAGTTTGTCGGATTCCAAATCGCGCATATTGTTTAAGTTCAGCACCGCCATACTCAACATACCGATGGAAAGTGCCGGATAAATCAATGTCCAATCCCAAGTGTGGGTATAGAGATAAGTACCGGCTATGACTGAAACCAATCCAAAGAAAATCAATACGAACAAATCACCGAATCCGAAATAACCGTAGGCTTTGTTTCCCACCGTATATTTTATAGCAGCCGCAATGGCACCAATTCCCAAAACCAGATAAATCAAGATTTCTATCAAGTGTGAAAAACCAAAACTGTAGGTCACCAAAGCCACAGCCGAAATAAAAGACAAACCGGCTGTCAAATAAATGGCTTTTTTCATCTGTTGCGGGGTGATTTCACCGGATTGCAAAGCCCTGGCCGGCCCAATACGGTTTTCATTGTCGGTACCCTTTACCCCATCGCCGTAATCGTTGGCAAAGTTGGAGAGAATTTGAAATAAAGTCGCCGTCAATAAGGATAATCCGAAAATTATACCGTCAAATTTTCCATAGTAAGCAGCCAGAAATCCCGCCAAAATTATCCCTGCCAATGACAAGGGTAGCGTACGGAGGCGAGCGGCTTTAATCCATTTTTTCATAAATATTAGTTAAAAGTGGTTCTTTATGAAATCTATTGCCTGTTGTAAATCTTCTTCCGTGTCGATGCCGAAATTGACCGTATCGGTTTCCAGCATTTTAATCATCATACCGTTTTGCAAAAACCGCAGGTTTTCCAGTTTTTCAATCTGTTCCAAATCCGTTGGTGGCATGCCGGCAATTTCTTCTAAAACTTCTTTACGAAACGCATACACGCCTATATGTTTAAAAGCTTTTTCAAACACCTTATCACGCGAATACGGAATAGGAGCCCGTGAAAAATACATGGCAAAACCATCGGGGTCGGTCACAACTTTTACATTGTTCGGATTCAAGAAATCTTCCTTGTTTTCAATCTTAATCATCAAAGAAGCTATATCGATGACCTCGTAGGTATCATTTTCAAAAGTTTCAATCAACAATTGTAAGGCTTCCGTATTGATAAAAGGCTCATCTCCTTGAATATTGATGATGATATCCGCCTGTGTACCGGAAGCAAATTCCGCGATTCGGTCCGTACCGGTGGTGTGTTCAGCCGTACTCATACGGACTTGCCCCCCATTCTTTTGAATTTCGTCAAAAATCAATTGACTGTCAGTGATGACGATAACCTCATCAAACAAAGCGGAATTAACAGCGGCTTCATAAGTACGGAGAATTACCGTTTTTCCGGCTAAATCTTTCATCAATTTTCCGGGGAAACGTTGCGAATCATATCGCGCTGGGATCATGGCGGTTACTTTCATTTATTTATGTTTATCTGATGTCCCGATAGCTTTCGGAACGAATATTTATAAATCTATACGTTATGAGACAAGGCGTGCCTTGTCTCTATGTATCCGGCATCTGACATCGGTCACCTGACATATTTATCCAATATTTTATGTACTTGACTACTATTCCAGTCTGCAGCACCTGTTTTTTTAACGACAATCTTTCCTTGTTTATCGATGATAAAAGTGGTAGGAATACTCGGTGACTCCAATTCTTTGGGCATAGCGGTTTGCATATAATAAACAGGAATATCCAGATGATTTTTGGCTAAAAAAGCCTTGACCTTTTCCGGTTTATCGTGAGCGACAAACAGAAAAACCACATCATTTTTGCGTGCAGTATATAAATCTTGCAAACTCGGCATTTCCGCCACACATGGTGGACACCAAGTCGCCCAATTATTAATCAACAAGACTTTGCCTTTATAGTCTGAAAAATCAACCGGATTTCCTCCGCCATCGACTAATTGCCAATTATAATCGGTAAGTTGAATTTGTTCGTCTTTGTCAATTTCCAAAGTTTCCACCCGTGAGGTTACATATGAAACAGCCTTGATTAACATGGCGCGCAGTGGCATACCGGCCGGTGTAAACATAAAAGCTATCAATCCGAAAAAAAGGATGTTTGACCAGTGTTTTTTAATAAAATCCATATATCTTTAATTTGAAGCAAAGATACTTAAAAATTGATGAATCGATTAAGTGGGTGATACAATGTTGCAAACTTCACGAAGCATTAGAGTGGTGCAAAGTTACAAACTTGGCAGAGATACTAAAAATTGATGAACTGATTAAATGATGCGAAGTTACAAACTTCGCAGAGCATTGGTTGGTGCGAAGTTACAAACTTCGCGAAGCATTGAGTTATATGTTCCTATATAAGTTTGCAAAGCAAAGCCTTAACAAAAAGACTTATAATACCTTATATGGTTTAACCCGCATTACAAGATTTTTGTAATATGGGTTAAGTGTAATGTTCTATTAAATTCGTGGTGGAACCATAAAAAAAAAATCGCCTGCAAAAGTTACAGACGATTCTCTAAAAGTGGAGCCAAAGGGAGTCGAACCCTCGACCTCAT
>Ga0256843_1001769_pt1 | contig 16516 bp, 13 predicted proteins | sample AlvinellametaG_FD_191572 | JGI IMG/M metagenome (GOLD analysis project Ga0256843, IMG submission 191572) | Pompeii worm associated microbial communities from hydrothermal vent at the East Pacific Rise, Pacific Ocean - Alvinella | ecosystem: Host-associated > Annelida > Integument > Unclassified ... | reverse complement strand
AATTATGCAAAATTCTTTGAATTTTGCTACCTTTGTGCAGTTGGGAAAGGTAAGTGCGTAAAAATCCGCTACGAGCCATATACGAAACCGATGTGTATTTTTCTTACATTTTGAAAAAAACAGATATTTTTTATCAAATAAGAGTTATTAACTTTTATTATATAATTATTTTTTGTTTTAATTAAATTTTAAAGAAGCATGTTTATGTATATAGGTTGTTCATATTGTTATTTTATCAGTTTTTTATTGGTATGGTCTTAATTATTAAAAAGATACAATGGTGTTTAAATATTGATAAAATGTAAATGAAATGTTGATAAATTTATAAAACTAAATTTGGTAAATTCACATAATTTTTCAATATAAAAGAGTTTTAAATTAGCCAAAAAAAGATACCGGAATATTTTAAAAAGTTATTAACAATATTAACTTTATAGTTTGGTTTATAATTAACAAGTTATCAACTTTTATTAACACCGGTTGCAGGTATGGATAAAAATTGTATTTTTTAATTATGCCAATTTAACCATATTTGATTAATAATTGTAATTTTGCAGCATATTAATGTCTGATTATGAATCTTTGGAATAAAATTGCCGGACTTATTTTACGTAATAAATTGCTGTTTTTATTATTGATAACCGGCATGACTGTTTTTTTTGTGACGCAATGGAAAAACGTGGCTATTTCTTATACGCAAAAAAGTATATTGCCGGCCGATGACCCGTATGCACAAGAGTATGCACGGTTTAGAAAAGTTTTTAAAAATGATAACAATTTAATTTTAATAGGACTTAAAGACAGCACCTTATTTACTAAGGATAAGCTCAATGCTTGGAATGATTTGGCAGCACAAATACAAAAATATCCTGAGGTGGATCAGGTGATTGCCATAGGTAATTTAAAATTATTAAAAAAAGATACCACACATCAAAAATTTTATTTGGACCGGTTGATTAAAAAACCTGTTTCCAGCGATAAGGAAGCACAATGGGTTAAACATAAATTATTCGATTCGTTACCTTTTTATGACGGTTTGATTTATAACAAACAAACAGGAGCGGTGCAAACGGTAGTTTCTATCAAGAAAGAGATTTTGTTATCAAAAAAACGTGTCGATTTTGTCGTCAAGACTTTAAAACCGCTTTTAGACCAATTTGAAACCGACCACGGTTTGGATTTAAAAACATCAGGTTTATTATACATCAAATCGCTCAATGCCAAGGTTTTGGAAAAAGAAATACCGTTTTTTATTATTTTATCGTTATTGGTAACCGGTTTCATTATTTGGTTGTTTTTTCGTTCGTGGTCGCCTATTTATATTTCGCTTTTAATTGTATCGATAGGGGTGATGTGGTCCTTTGGTATTATGGGCACTTTGGGCTTTAAAATAAGCATACTTACGGCTATTATTCCGCCTTTGGTTATTGTGATAGGTGTGCCCAATGCCATTTTTTTAATCAACAAATACCAGCAAGAAATTATCTTACACGGCAATCAAGCACGATCGTTGCAGCGGGTGATTAGCAATACCGGTAACGCCATACTTATGACCAATGTTACCACTGCCATAGGTTTCGGCACTTTTATCATAGTTAAAAACGATTTGCTCAGAGAATTCGGTATAGTGGCTTCTTTATCCATTTTATCCATTTTTGTTTTATCTATTTTGTTGATTCCCATTATTTACAGTTATAAGAAACCACCCAAAGACAAACACTTAAAACATCATAAAAAAACTTGGATAAACAAATTTATAGAATGGTTGATACAAACGGTCAGACAGCGTCAAAAAGCGGTATTCGGTGTGGCTTTATTATTGATGATTTTTAGTTTGATAGGCGCCACCAAAATAAGAGTGTCGGGAAGTATGTTGGCCGATTTTCCCAAAAATCAGGAGTTTTATAAAGACATCAAATTTTTTGAACGGGAATTCGGAGGTATTTTACCTTTGGAATTTATGATAGATACCAAACGTAAAAAGGGTGCTTTAAAATTGTCCACTTTAAAACGTATGGACCGCTTTCAAGAAGAAATAGCCGATTTGCCCGAACTATCCAAGCCGGTTTCGATGGTCAACTTGGCCAAATATGCCAAGCAAGCTTTTTATAACGGTGATCCGCAATATTATCAATTGCCGTCTATGCATGAGAAAAACTTTATCATGCCCTATTTGAAAAACTCAAAAGGCAATGCCAATTTATTACAAAGCTACACCGATTCTTTACAGCGTTATTTGCGTATCACCAGTTTTATGAAAGATATAGAAACCGATAAAATGGCGCAGGTAGAAGATTATTTGGAACTAAAAGAGCATAAATATTTTCCGAAAAAGAAATATGATGTTTTAATGACCGGACAGGCCAAATTGTATTTAAAAGGCACCCATTATTTGATTGATAATTTGATAGTATCATTGGGGTTGGCCATTTTCTTAATTTTTATCTTTATTGCCTGGATGTTTGGCGGTTCTATTAAGATGGCTTTAATATCATTGATTCCCAATTTGTTACCATTGTTGATAACCGCCGGTCTAATGGGTTTTTTAGGCATTCCTTTAAAACCTTCTACCATACTTATTTTTAGTATTGCTTTTGGTATTTCCGTAGATGATACCATTCATTATTTGGCCAAATTACGGCACGAATTAAAATTGAATAAAGGCCGTGTCAAACGATCTGTTTACAAGGCTTTGAAAGAAACCGGTATCAGTATGTTTTATACATCTGTGGTATTATTTTTCGGATTTTCTACCTTTTTATTATCCAGTTACGGTGGCACCAAAGCTCTGGGCGGTTTAATCTCATTAACACTGTTGATGGCTATGTTTTCTAATCTTTTATTACTGCCCGCTTTGGTTATTTTTATGGATAACTTGTTTAAAAATAAGAAGAGTTATAAAGACAATTTAGATATTTATCCTGACAACAATGAATGATTTTCAATTGTATTTTAAATTGGGTTTAAGTCATATTCTCAGTTGGTCGTCTATTGATCATATTTTGTTTTTATGGGCTTTGATTATAGTATTTAGTCTCAAAGATTGGCGTAAATTATTGTATTTGGTGTCATTATTTACAGTAGCGCATACCACCAGTTTATTTTTGTCGGTTTATGGTGTATTGCAAGTCAATGAAGCTTTGATAGAGACTCTTATTTTATGGACGATATTGATTACGGCTTTGTCTAATATTATATTTCAAAACCAACAAACCTTGACCAAAATTCATTATTATTTTTCATTTATTTTCGGTTTGATACATGGTTTAGGCTTTGCGACTGATTTTAAAATGATGATGGCCGGTCAAATGTCCAAATTATTACCCCTATTATTCTTTGCCGCCGGTATAGAAACGGCGCAAATTATTCTTGGTCTTGGTATTTTAATTGTTACCGGTTTGCTGGTCAAAATTTGGCTAAAAAATACCCGGGAACTTTATATATTAGCCTCGGGTATTATTATAGGATATGTCTTAGCTTTATTATTTAACTCGTAATTTTTGACCTACTTTGATATAATTACCTTTTAAGTGGTTTAGTTTGCGCAATTGTTTGATAGATACTTTATAATTGACATGAATACGGTATAATGTTTCGCCGGGTTGCACTATATGATAAACGGCATTGTCTTCTGTTGTGCTTTTATCCTTTTCTTTTTTAACAGGTTCTGTCTTTTCCACTTTCGGTTCGGGAGCCGTTTGAGTTTGCCCCATTTTTTTTAAGGGAATTTTAATCACACTGCCTACGGCAATATTATTACCGGACAAATTATTTAAACGACGCAATTCATTGATATCTATCCCTGCAGATTTACTAATAGAAAACAAAGTTTCACCCTGTTTAACCACATGTAAGGTGACATTTTTAGTATCTATTTTTTTGGTTTCTTTCTCATTGGTTTTTTTATCAATTTCAGTGGTATTTATTTCTTGGCTATTAACCGGTTCTACCGTTTCGGTTACGGTTTCTTCACTTTCTTTGTTTTCACTAATTTCTTCACTGTTTGTGGTCATGTTATTTCCGTCATTTTCGGTTAAAACCAAAATTTGTCCGGGATATATATCAAAGTCATTTAAGTTATTGATACGTTGAATATCTTTAACCGGAACATTAAATTTTCTGGAAATGGTAAATAAAGTTTCGCCTTCTTTGACTTCATATATAAATTTCTTTTTTTTGTCCTTATGGCTTGTATTGTCTTCTTCTACTTTAACACTCATATCGGCCAATACTTCTTTATCCATTTTACTTAGATTATATTTGTTGATAATATAAATCAGCTTATCGGGATAACTGGGATCGGTGGCATAGCCGGCTTTTTTAAGACCGCGGGCCCAAGCTTCATAATCTGTTTTAGGTAACCGGAACAAAAAGGCATACCGTTTACGATTGGCCAAAAAACGTGAATGATCTTTAAATGATTCTTCAGGATTTTTATATTTTCTAAAACACTCTTGAGCTGTATTGTCATCGTGCAGAATTTTTTCGCCATTCCAATCTTTATGACATTTAATACCAAAATGGTTTTTTCCTTCTACTGCCAAGCGGCTTTTACCGGATTGCGATTCCAATATACCTTGTGCCATGGTAATACTGGCCGGTACACCGTATTCTTTCATTTCCTTTTTGGCAATAGGGGCATATTTGGCAATATATCTTAAAGTAGCAAAATCAAGATTTTGATCAGCCTGTGGTGCAGGTATTTCAGATTTTGTAATACTTTTATCTACATTTTTTCCGCTAGTTTCGGTGATGGTTTTCTTACTACCACCACAACTGTTTAAAAACAAAACTATAAAACTTAAAAACAATAATTTTTTCATAAGACAAATGTTTATTGAAGTAATTAATAATTCAATAGATTACAAAGTTAATAAAAAAAACAAAGTGGTAATTTAATCGTCTTAAAATAGACGTTAAATTTTTAATAATGGCATTTTTTTTCGTAGAAGTTTGATATTCATGCCGTTTCTTCCTTGTAATCCGCCTGTATGGATAGCCAAAATTTTACTGCCTTTGGGAAAGTAGTCTTTTTTGATTAAATCAATAATACCGTAAAGCATTTTGCCTGTGTAAACGGGGTCAAGAGGTAAATTATGCAGCGTATTTACCATATTGATAAATTCTACTAACCGAATATCTATTTTGGCAAAACCACCAAAGTTATAATCTCGAATCAGTTCCCAGTTGTTTTTGTTTACATATTTTTGAATGTTTTTATGTAAAAAGTTTTCTTTAAGTGCCGGAAACCCCAATAATTTTTGATGTGGAAAAGCACTGTTGATGATTCCGGCAATAGTGCCGCCGGTGCCGATAGCACTGCAGACATAATCGAATTCTGCATCACCGGGTGTGAGGATTTCTTCGGTACCTTTAACAGCCAATTCATTGGTGCCGCCTTCGGGAACAAGATAAAACCGGCCGAATAATCGGAACAATTCGCGGATAAATTCCGGTTCGGTTTTATGCCGGTAGGCTTCTCGACTAACAAAATGAAATTTCATACCTTGGCTGTGAGCAAAAGCCAAAGTAGGATTTTCTTTAAGGGTTTTTTCTAAATTTTCTCCCAGTTCTTGTCCTCTGATAACACCTATGGTTTGTAGTCCGTATTCTTTTCCGGCTGCTGCCGTAGCGGCTATATGATTGGAATAGGCACCGCCAAAAGTCAAAAGTGTATCATAATCTTTTTCTTTGGCGGCAATAATATTGTAATAAAGTTTTCTGAATTTATTTCCCGAAATATGTTCATGCAACAAATCTTCGCGTTTGACTGCCAAAGTAATTTCTTTCTTTTTGAGCAGGCAATCGTTTAAATATTGATTATAAGGTTGTTGTTGCGGTATTAACATATTTCATTTATTTATTGAAAAATTGATTTTATTACAAAGTTTTGCCCAACCAATTTTGTAAGTTAAATTTATCAGCAATATGTTGACGCAGTTCTGCTATTGGAATACGGATTTGTGCCATACTATCCCGTTCGCGGAGGGTTACCGTATTGTCTTCTTTGGTTTGATGATCCACGGTTACGCAGTAGGGTGTTCCCACGGCATCTTGACGGCGGTAACGGCGCCCAATGGCATCTTTTTCGTCATATTGCACTTTAAAATCCCATTTTAAATCATCTATAATTTGCTTGGCAATTTCGGGCAAACCGTCTTTTTTGAGCAATGGTAATACAGCCACTTTGGTGGGTGCCAATATAGCGGGTATTTTCATTACGGTGCGGGTAGAGCCGTCGGGTAAGGTTTCATCTTGAAGAGAAGCTGAGAAAACCGCCAGGAACATCCGGTCAAGACCAATGGAAGTTTCAATAACATAAGGCGTATAGCGCTCGTTAAGTTCAGGATCAAAATATTGTAGTTTTTTACCCGAATGTTTTTCGTGTTGCGACAAATCAAAATCCGTGCGTGAGTGAATACCTTCCAATTCTTTAAAACCGAAAGGAAATTTGAACTCTATATCGGTAGCTGCATCGGCGTAGTGGGCTAATTTTTCATGGTCGTGAAAACGGTAATAATCATCGCCAAAACCGAGTGATTTATGCCATTTTAAGCGTTCCTCTTTCCACTTGTCAAACCATTCTTTTTGGGTACCGGGACGTACAAAAAATTGCATTTCCATTTGTTCAAACTCGCGCATACGAAAGATAAACTGACGGGCAACAATCTCGTTACGAAACGCTTTTCCGGTTTGGGCAATCCCAAAGGGAATTTTCATACGCATGGTTTTTTGCACATTGAGAAAGTTGACAAAAATACCTTGTGCGGTTTCGGGGCGCAGATATAAGTCCATGGCACTGTCGGCAGAGGCGCCGAGTTTGGTGCCAAACATCAAATTAAACTGTTTTACATCGGTCCAGTTTTTACTGCCCGATACAGGATCGGCTATACCGAGTTCTTCTATTAATGCTTTGACATCGGCCAAGTCGCCGTTTTCCAATGATTTGGCCATACGTTGTAGAATTTCTTTTTGTTGTGCGCGGTATTTGACCACACGTGGGTGGGTTGCTACAAACTGGGCTTCATCAAAGGCATCGCCAAAGCGTTTTCGGGCTTTTTTAATTTCTTTTTGGACTTTGTTTTCAATTTTTTCAACATAATCTTCAATCAACACATCGGCGCGGTAACGTTTTTTGCTGTCTTTATTGTCTATCAGCGGATCGTTAAAGGCATCGACATGGCCGGAGGCTTTCCATGTGGTAGGGTGCATAAATATAGCGGCATCCAGTCCTACTATATTTTGATGCAATTGGGTCATGGCTTTATACCAATAATTGCGAATATTATTTTTAAGTTCTACGCCGTTGGGGCCGTAGTCATATACGGCACTTAGTCCGTCGTAAATTTCACTTGAAGGAAATACAAATCCGTATTCTTTGGCGTGCGATAGCACTTTTTTAAATTGTTCGTCGCTCATTTTCTTTAAATTTTGTCAGGCATAAAAAAAGCCATCTTTGAAGGCACAAAGATAGCTTTTAAGAATGATTTTTACAATTATTCTAAAATGTATTACCGGTTTAGAAAATACCACCTTCCAAATCAAAATCGGTCGTGCCGACTTTATGGCCGTTATGATATACTTCTACTTGATAGTTGCCTTTAATAAATTCGGCTTCTTTATTTTGCGGCTTAACAAAAATACAGACTTTTAAAGCGCGGTTTTCGTAAATGACCTCTTCCGAAGCACTTATGGCAACTTGTTGATCGTCAACATCTATAGTTTGATTGCTGCCGACTACATCACCTTTTGGATTGAGGACTCTGACATAGAATACTTGTGGGCCGTTTTCCAAAATATCATTTTTAGGCACGGTAAAGCATACTCTGATATCTGTTGCTCTTTTGTATTTGGAAGTAGTCACCACTTTACCCGATTTTTTGATTTTAACACCTTCGGCTTTTAAGTTGGTTGGGTATAAAATTTTAGCGCGGTTAAGCGTTTCGGACAATTGCTCGTTTTTATTGAGCAAGGTGTCGTTAAACTGCTTTTGTTGTTCCAAATTGGTATTGAGGCTGTCATTGGCTGTAATCAGACTCATATTGGCAGCCCGCAGCGAATCGGCAATTTTATACAACTCATCGCGTTGTTTTTTAAGAGCGGCAATTTCTCTTTTGTATTTATGAATAATACCGGCATTGATTTTTTTGGTTTTTTTAACTTCTTCTATCAATGATTCAATACGGCTTTTGGCTTCTTCCAATTTGCCGGATACTTCTGTTTTTTCTTGAATGGCTTGATCATAATTGACTTTCAAGTCTTCCAATTCATTGATAACTTGTTCTTTTTCTTGTTGTAAGATTTGTTCTGTTTCTTTAGATTCATTATACATATCATAGGTATAATAGCCTAATCCTAGAATACCGATACCCAACAAGGCTACCAATACTTTTAAAATTCCTGAGTTGTTACTTTGTGTTTCCATATTTTGTCTGTGTTTTAATGAATGTTATTATTATGTTGATAACGTTAATTACTTATTATTAGTATGTTAAGGTTCTATTTTTTCTTTGTTGCTATAAAATCTTTGAGGTAATAAGGCTCAAAATAGGCCGTATTTTCAAAATCTTTTGTTTTAAATTTTTGATGGCCGGTTATATGTTGTTCCCGCGCCGAAGGTAATTGGTTTTCTACAAAAATAGCATTGCTATGTTTGATAATTTTTTTTGTTTTTGGAACGGCATCACCTATAAAGATTACCTTTTTTTCATTCAAATATTTATTGAACGGCTGTTCTTCCAAAAGATTGGCTTCCACTTTTCTGATTAAGTTATAATTTTGGTCGTAAACGGCACTATACACTTCCATGCGGCGGGCGTCTATTAACGGAATGATATACACATCGTCTTTCTCTTTAACCTTTCGGGCCAAAGCTTCGAGAGTAGAAACCGCCATTAACGGAATATCCAAAGCATAGGCCAAACCTTTGGCAGCAGATACACCTATACGCAAACCGGTATAAGATCCGGGTCCTTGACTGATAGAAACGGCAGATAAATCTGTGGGTTTGATATTATTTTTCTCTAATAACCGCTGTATAAATACATGTAACTTTTCGGCATGCGAATAACCTTCGCCGGCATATTCAATAACATCTATTACTGCTTGGTCTTTACCTAAGGCAACAGAGCAGTTTTTGGTTGCGGTTTCTATGTTGAGAATATAAGTCAAGGTGTGTTTTAATCTTATTTTTTGTTTTTATAAGCTTCGTTTAATGCTTTTAAAACGGTATCGGTAATATCATTTTGAGCATCACCATACATCAAAGCACCGGTATTATTTTTGCCGTAGATGTATTTATAACCGTTTTTCTTGCCGTAATCATCAAAGAAATCGTATATTTTTTTAATAATTGAATCGGTTTGTTTTTGCATTTCATCTGCTAATTTGGCACTTTCCTGTTGTTGCATTTGTTGGATTATTTGTTGTCTTTGATACAACTCTTGATCCTTTTTTTGTGCTTGTTTCGGATTCATTTTTTTGACATTTTGTTGAAAAGCCATCACATCTTTTTGCCATGCTTTTACAATGGAGTCATATTTTTTGGTAAAGGCTTCTTGTTTTTGTTTAAATACAGCCTCTTGATCTTTGACGCCTTGATAGTCTTTAAAAATGGTTTCGGTTTTTACAAAAGCGGTTTTAGCTTCTTTTTGACAAGCTGTTAAGAAACCGATGACAGCTATGGCTAAAATGATTTTTTTCATGATAATGTTATTTATAGTTTATTTTTAATATATAAGTTGCAAATTTAAACTATTTTTTAGAGAAGATAAAACTATTAGGCAAGTATAAGTAAAGTTTTTGAATCTATTAAATCAAATTGATTTTTATTCCGGACTAAAAATATATGAGATTTTGGTATTAGGTTTTATTTTGTATTTTTACTTCCTCTAATTAAAGATTTATATACATGAAAATAGAAGTATCTAACGGCGAAATAGTTGATAAATTGACTATTATTGAAATTAAATTGCAACATATCAGTGACCAAGCCAAACGAAAAAATCTTGAAAAAGAATACAAAGTTTTGGACGAAGCAGTGAGCAAGATCATTAGTAAAGATCACGATTTGTATAAAGAGCTACTCAAAATAAATCAACAACTTTGGGATATTGAAGATACCATTCGCGATTTGGAACGCGACAAAGATTTTGGTCCCAAATTTATTGAAACGGCTCGGGCTGTATATTTTACAAACGATAAACGATCGGAAGTTAAACGGCAAATCAATGAATTGACCGGTTCTAATTTGGTTGAAGAAAAGTCTTACCAAAAATACGATTAATATTTTATCAAAAACAATTTATAACTAAAAAATTAGTTTGTTTAAAAAAATATTGTATATTTGAGGTGTAGCATTGATTGGTTACACCTTTTTTTTAAATATCATTTATAAATCAAAAATTTATAATCTATTATGAAACAGTTAGTTATCTTTATTTCTTTATTTTTATTTACGAGTGCTTTTGCGCAAAAAAATATGCAATGGCGTGCCGTTTATCAATACAAACGTATTTTAAATGAAAAACAAAAAGCAAAAAACGATTCTTTAATCAAGGCACGTCCCGAAATGGCTGCCATCATAAAAAAACTTTCTAAAAGATTTAATAACCGCACCTATTTTTTAGATTTTACCAAAGCGGAATCCGTTTACAAAGAAAAAGCAAGATTGGAAAAAGATGGCGGTTCATTTATGCGAGACAGAATTTTATATAAAAATCTGACACAAAAAACTTTTACCGAAAAACGTCCTTTTCTTGAAAAAGACTTTTTGGTAGTGGACACTCTGCCCGATTATCACTGGAAAGTTACCGGAGAAACCAAAAACATAGGTAATTATACCGTGATTAAAGCAGTTGGAACGGAAAAAATAAAAAAATCAAAAACACCCAAAAACGCAAAAGATACCAAAGGAGAGCCAAAAAACGTAGAGAAAGAAGTGATTGCTTGGTTTACGCCCGAACTACCCATATCAAACGGACCGGGTAAATATTGGGGGCTGCCCGGTTTGATAATGGAAGTAGATAAGGACGGTGCGGTAATTTTGCTTAAAGAACTGATTATAAATCCTAAAAAATTTAATAAAATTGAACGTCCCGAAAAAGGCCAAAAGGTTAATGAAAAAGAATATAAAGAAATAATGAAAAAGGAGCGCTTAAAAATGGAAAAAATGTTTAAAAACAGACGGCATAAAAAAGGGAGTGATCGCGTAATAATCAAAATGTAAATAGTTAGGATCATTCAAGCCAATTATATGAAATATGCACTTTTTTTCATTTTCTTTTGGTTATATATTTTGGCACCGGCTCAGACCATTATTTTTGCAGGATTTGTAAAGGACAGCACGGGCAACAAACTGGCTGCTGCCAGCTTGGTAGCGGCCAACGCCAAAACCAAAGTCTTTCAAGGATATAGTATCACCGACGAAAACGGCCAATTTGAATTGGCATTCAAAAAAAATGAAACCTATGTTGTTAAGGTAACTTATATGGGCTATAAGCCGGTTGTAGATACCGTTCAAACCAAAGAAACCGATATTTTTATATCCTATACTTTAAAACCCGATCAAAACCAACTCGACGGGGTGGAAGTGAAATACGAAATGCCGGTGCAGGTTAAAGGAGACACTATTGTTTATAACGCCGACTCGTTTACTACCGGAAATGAAAAAAAATTGGGTGATGTGATGAAAAAAATGCCCGGAATAGAAGTGGCTAAGGACGGAACGGTTAAAGTGGAAGGAAAGGAAGTGAAAAAAATTATGGTGGAAGGCAAAGATTTTTTTGACGGAGATTCCAAGCTGGCCACCAAAAATATTCCTGCCAAAGCGGTTAAAAAAGTCGAAGTTTTACGTAATTATAACGAAAACACGCAAATGAAAGATTTTGAAGACAACGAAGAAAGTTATGCCATAAATATCCGCCTGAAAAAAGGCCAAAAGGAATTTTGGTTTGGCGAAGTCAGTGCCGGTGCAGGCACGCAAGAAAAGTATATTTTGCACCCCAAATTGTTTTATTACAGTCCCAAACGCACATATAACATTATTGCAGACATCAATAATATAGGTAGTCCGCCGCTTACTTGGCGAGAAATGTTTAAACTGACCGGCGGATTTTCATCACGAATGCGTAAAAGCGGCGCCACTTTTACCATGAATAGTTCCGGATTGGGTTTTAGTATGTTGCAAAACGACAGAGCCAAATATCAAGACAATGAATTCGGTGCTTTTAACTATAACATCACTGCTTCACCACACTTAAATCTTAAAGGTTTTATTATCGGGAGTTTGGCCAAAACCGAAATGCTGACCGAAACCGGTCGCGTTTATACCACGAATGATATTACCGAACAAATTATCAACAGTCATATCCAAAACAACCAAACCGGTGTGGCTAAATTTGACTTGAATTATGAACCCAATGAAAATTTGAATATAAAATACGGCATTATGGCGAAGCTTTCCGGTGTTACCGAGCAAGCCAAAACCCTTTCTACCGTAACCGGTGCTACTTTGGAAAATAAAGAGGAGGATACCGGCAATATCAATCAGAAATTTGAACTCTATAAAACGCTGCCATCCGAAAACCTTATTTCTCTTGAAATACAACACGAATACAACAAAAATATTCCTTTGGCGGAAGCTATATCTACCAACGAGTTTTTTGCCACCTCATCGTTAATCAATTTGAGTCCGCAAAACACTTATGATCTTATACAACACAAAAGCTTTTCGGGTAATAAGATTGCCACTTTGTTTGATTATTATTTGATATTGAACGATGTCAGCCATTTGGATTTTTCTTTGGGACATCAATACATCACACAGGATTTTACCAGTTCCATTACCCAAAAATTGGATAACGAAACCGAAGTAACACTGGCACCCGACTTTTTAAAAAACGATGCCCAATACCGTTTTTCAGATTTATACGGAGGGTTGCATTATAAACTGCTTTGGAAAAAATTTCTTTTTCGGCCGGCTTTAAACCTTCATTATTATGATTTGAAGGATACCCAGTTTGGAGATGTAAAAAAACAAAACCAATGGGCATTGTTACCGTCTATGAGTATCAAATATACCTTTAAACGCGGAAAAAGACTGTATTTTAATTACAAACTAACCAATAATTTTGCCGATATCTCTCAATATGCAAAAGCTTATGTATTAAGTGGTTATAATCGTTTAAAAGGTGGTAATCGCTATTTGGATAACGTTTATAAACACCAATTCAACCTGAGATATTCATCTTATAGCTTTAGTAAATTCAGTTTTATGTATGCCGGTTTAACCTATACAAAAGCCCAAAATTCCATACGAACAAAATCTATTTTATTACAAACCGATATTATAAGTTTACCTGTAAATATCAATAATCCCGATGAAAATTTTTCGATCAATGTGAGATATTCCAAGCGTTATATGACATGGGATTACAAAGTTGGGGCCACGGGCGGTAAAAATATTTACTACTCCATTATAAATAATACCGAGACAAAATCAGTTTCCTATAATCAAAATTACACAACTACTTTCAGCAGTAATTTTTCCGGTTTTTTCAATTTTGATATAGGTTATATCTTAAATATCAATGATTTTGAAACAAGTTATAAAAATGCAACTTATATAACTCACAATCCGAATATGGTTTTGGAATTTAATTTTTTTAAAAATACCACTTTGTTAAAAGCAAAATATGATTATTATAACTACCGTGATAAAAATCACGTTATCAATAATTACGCATTTTTATCGGCAGAACTTTATTATCAAAAAGAAGGCAGTAAATGGGAATTTGTGCTTTCGGGACAAAACCTGCTTCAAAATCACAGTTTAAACAGTGAAAGTCTCAGCGAACTGATGATTGCCACTTCACGCTATTATGTGCAGCCGCAATATTGGTTGTTAAAGATTAACTATAAATTATAAAACTGAACTTTTGCAAGTAATTGTTTGTTGTGATAATTAATTGATGCATAATATAATACGATAAATTCCAAGCTTGTCATATTGAGTGTTTTGACGAAATGAAATGAAGTTAAAATGTATCGAAATATAAGACAAGCATCTTTGATAAACGTAATATCTACTTCTCGATACATCACGAATCGCTTCGGTCTCGGAACACTTGAAGTGGCATTACTTGATTATCTACATGCTAAAGTTCAGTTAAATTTTATTCAATACAAGCATTTTATATTTTATTTTCAAATAAATTAGATAAAAAATATCAAACATAAAAAATTTTTGACATAAAAAAATATGATAATTGTTAATTTTTATTAGTATTTTTTCGTTATATTTGTTTAATGGTTAACCTGTAAATTACAATTTATGAACATGTGGGATTTTCTTTATGGGAATGATAGAAAAAAGAAAGCTAAAAAATCTAAAAAGCAAATTAAGTTAAAAAAAGAGGATTTGCCCAAAAAAACTCTGGTTTTAAAAAAGGAACACACCAAGGAACTTTTAACTAAATCAAAAAAACCCGATTTATCCGTTCAAAAGGAAACTTTAAAACCCAAAGATCCGGTTAAACCCGTAGAAAAACCGATAGCTTCTTCTCAAAAAACAATGCAAGATGTAAAGGATCTTCCTATCTTAAAAAGCATTATAGAAATGTTGAAAGAGGAGTTGCAAGAAGCTTATTCGGCCTCTTTTTTTCTAACCTCCGAATATAATATCCTGCTTAACGATCACATTGACCTAAACAAAGCTAAAAGTTTAGGATTAATTGTTCCTCAAACCAATACATATTTGTCAACTTTTAACTTTGACACAATTAACCAATACCTTTTCTTGGTAATTGATGATGATAATATTTTGTTTATAATCAAATTAAAAGATTATGATTTATACCTTGTTTTAAATCAAAAATTTTTAAACCTGGGATATTTAATCAATATTTTATTACCTAAAATTAAAAATGAAATTAACATTAAAAATTAATCATTATGAATGTAAAAAAATTGAAAGAGTCTATTGATGTTTTAAAAGACAACTTAGACGGCGCCTTATTAGCTTGTGATATTTGGAAAACAGGCACCGGAACTGCTATAGCCGGATATAATTCTAATCCGCAAGCCACGGCGTTATTTGACAAAGTTACCGATTATATGAACAAATCATTAAAAACTTCCGGCTTTCCTTTGTTAAAAAATTATTATCTTTTAGAATTGGAAAATAATGGTTTGGTTGTGGTATTGCAACTACAAGACAATTACCAATGGGGTATGCTGGTTGATAGCACCAAAGTTAATTTGGGTTTATTGCTTAATATTGCTGTCCCTGAAGCTCGTAAAGCTTTTGATGAAGCGTTTGAAGGTTAATTGATGAATCCATTAAATTAATTTTGCCGGCTTGTAAAGTCGGCATTTTTATTTTGCAATTAATTAATGTAACTTTGAACTATTCTCAAATATTAATTCCAAATGACAAACCAATTATTAAATAAGGATAATAACAAACCAAAAAAATTATTTTTGCTTGATGCTTATGCCTTGATTTTTAGAGCTTTTTATGCTTTTATCAAAAATCCGCGTATCAATTCCAAAGGTTTAAACACATCGGCTATTTTTGGCTTTCTCAATACATTGATGGATTTAATCCGTCGCGAAAATCCGGACCATTTGGCGGTTGTTTTTGACTTGGGCGGCTCTAAAGAACGCAGTGAAATGTATGAACAATACAAAGCTAACCGCCTGGAAACCCCGGAAGGCATTCAAGTGGCGGTGCCTTATATCAAAAAGATTTTGGAGGCCATGCATATTCCCATTATCGAACTCGAAGGTTGGGAAGCCGACGATTTGATAGGAACATTGGCCAAACAAGCTCAAAAAAAAGGTTATGAGGTATATATGGTTACCGCCGATAAAGATTTTGCTCAGTTGGTTGATGATCATATTTTTCTGTATAAACCTTCGCGAATGGGCAATGGTATTGAAATTTGGGATGTTGAAAAAGTCAAGGAGAAATTTGGCGTAGAACGTCCCGAGCAGGTGATTGATTTCTTGGGTATGATGGGCGACAGTGTGGATAATATTCCGGGATTGCCCGGAGTGGGAGAAAAAACCGCTAAAAAATTTTTGGCGGAATTCGGAAGTATGGAAAATTTGTTTGCCAATACCGATAAGCTCAAAGGAAAGATGAAAGAAAAGGTGGAAGCTAATAAAGAATTGGGTTTATTGTCAAAAAAATTAGCCACCATAAATACACAGGCACCTATCGAATTTGACGAAAAACAATACGAACTGAACACTCCGGATTTTGAAAAAACCCAAGAGATTTTCAAGGAATTGGAATTCCGGCGTATTGCCGAACAATTTAACCGTTTATTTAGAAAACCCGGCGAAATACAAGAAACATCGCCAAAACCGGCTGCCGGAAACAAACAGTATTCGCTTTTTGATGAAGAAGGACAAGAAGCTGCCGCCGAAAGTGCTTATCAAACTTTTGAAACTTGGGACAAATTTTACCAAGCCGTAGAAACCCCTAAATCCAAAGAATTACTGTTAGAAA
>Ga0256843_1001768_pt1 | contig 16534 bp, 16 predicted proteins | sample AlvinellametaG_FD_191572 | JGI IMG/M metagenome (GOLD analysis project Ga0256843, IMG submission 191572) | Pompeii worm associated microbial communities from hydrothermal vent at the East Pacific Rise, Pacific Ocean - Alvinella | ecosystem: Host-associated > Annelida > Integument > Unclassified ... | reverse complement strand
CGTTATTCCATCTCCAATACTGCCGAGTACGGCGACATGGTCAGCGGACCGCGCGTCATCAACGAAGAGTCGAAAAAAGCGATGCGCGAAGTCCTCAAGGAGATCCAGAACGGCAAGTTCGCCAAAGACTTCATCCTCGAAGGCCAGGCGGGCTATCCGCGCATGAACGCCGAGCGCAACAACCTCGCCGCCCACCCGGTCGAAGTCACCGGCGAGCGCCTGCGCGCGATGATGCCGTGGATCAAGGCCAACAAGATCGTCGATCAGGACAAGAACTAAAACTCTTTTTCCTTCCGGCTTCGGCCGGCACCCACTTGAGAATTTCCCCAGCTTAAGCCAATACCGTTCCATCATCCATCATTCTGCAATATTAATGCCCCTGTTACCGGTTTCTCACTACAATACTGCCAAGTTTTGAATGGGAAGGCAGATGGCGCAGCAGACGAAAAAGCGGAGTCCGCGTAAAAAACCGGCAGCGAAGAAACGTCGACAGAAAAAGCGTTCCGGATTCTCGTGGTGGAAGCCGCTGATGTCGCTCCTACTGCTGGCGGCAGTAGGAGCCGGAGGGTATTTCTACGGTTACGTCAAAGGCAGGGACGAGCATCTTCGCGCGCTCAATGCCGAGAAACAGCACAGTTTCGAGCTGGAAAACGCCCTGAAAAAGGCAAAAGCGAAGACGGCGAGCCACGAGTACGACAAGACACCGCCCAAAGCGTCCAGGCGGGTGGAGCCCGTGGTTTCGCAAGCGGCGGCTCACGACAAACCGATGCTGGCGATCATCTTCGACGACGTTTCGTTCGCCCACGACGTGCGAAACATCAAGGCGCTCGGGCTCCCCGTCACGATGTCGTTCCTGCCGCCGTCGAAGCGGCATCCGAATTCGGCGAAACTGGCGGCGAAAGAGCCGTTTTACATGGTGCATCTTCCGATGGAAGCGATGGCGTTTTCCGGTGAGGAACCGGGGACGCTCCATGTTGACGACAGTGCGGAAGTGATCGATACGAAGATCCGAGAGGTCAAGAAGCTTTTCCCGAAAGTCCGTTTTATCAACAACCACACCGGCAGTCGGTTCACTTCCGACTCCCAGGCGGTCGAACGGCTGATCTATGCGCTCGACCGCGAGGGGATCACTTTTATCGACAGCCGGACGACGGCGAAAACGGCGGTCCCGGCGCTGATGAAGTCGCTGCACCGCCCCTATATCAGCCGGGACGTCTTCCTCGACCACGATCCCGATGTCGCATCGGTCAAAAAACAGGTCGCACGGGCGGTGAGGGTGGCGAAGAAGTACGGTTACGCCATCGCCATCGGCCATCCGCACAAAAAGACGCTGCAGGGCGTGGCGGAGTCCAAAGCGCTTTTCAACAATGTCGAGCTGGTGACCATCGACACGCTGGTCGCCCACATGAAGCGATGACCTCCGTCCTGTCGAAACGTCTTCCGGCTCTGGAGGCGATGCGCAAATACCCCGACCCGCTTTTTTATCGCGGCGATACTGCACTGCTCGATCGGGTGAAGCTCTCGATTGTGGGGAGCCGCCGTCCCGACACCTATGCGGCGACGGCAACGCAGCAGCTGGCGGCGAAACTGGCGGGTGCCGGGGTCTGTATCGTCAGCGGCGGGGCGATGGGGGTCGACGGGATCGCCCATGCCGCGGCGGGAGCGGGCAGCACGATCGCGGTGCTGGCCAACGGCCTCGATATCCGCTATCCGGCCGTGAACCGGAAACTGCTGGAGTCCGTCGAAGAAAAGGGGTTGCTGCTCAGCCCTTTCGAAGACGGTTTCAGGGCGCAGAACTGGAGCTTCGTCGTGCGAAACGAGATCGTCGTGGCGCTGGGCGAGGCCCTGATCGTCACCCAGGCGGATGAGAACTCCGGCAGCATGCGCAGTGTCGAGTATGCGCTGAAAATGGGAAAAAAGATCTACGTGCTGCCGCACCGGCTCGGAGAGAGCGGGGGAACGAACCGCCTTCTGGCCGAAGGAAAAGCCGAAGCGATCTACGATATCGACGCGTTCGTCGGCCGATACGGCGAGGCGGTGCGCTGCGGCGACGACCCTTTTCTGGCTTTCTGCCGGAACCGGCCGACCTACGAAGAGGCGGTTCGGTGTTACCCGCAGGAGCTTTTTCAGTACGAGCTGGAGGGAAAGGTTGCGGTGGTTTCCGGCAGGGTTGTGCCTGTTTGAAGCCGTTTCCGGAAATATATCAAATAATATAAGGATGTTTCGATGCGTAAAGTTCTCTTTTTGCTTCTGATGGCGGTTTTGACGATTTCGGCGGGCGAGTGGAAACGGTTCCATATCACCCAGTCGTTCGACATCAACCGTACCGGCCTGCGGCTGTGGGTTCCGATCCCTTTCGACAGCGACTACCAGCGGGTTTCCGGAGTGAGTGTTTTCGGCAGTTACGAAAAATACCTGCGGACGAAAGACCGGGTCTATGGTGCCGATATCCTTTATTTCCGGTTCGATCCGGAGGTCGAAAAAAACTTCGTCATCGTCCGGTACGATGTCGCGGTCAGAGACAGGAAGACCGACTTCGCTCATCCGCGGCCGCTGTTGTACGGCGACGAAAACATCAGCCGTTACCTTCAGCCTACTGCGAGCATCCGTACCGACGGTGTGGTAGCGGAATACGCGAAGCGGATCGCCGGGGATGAGACCGACCCGTTGAAAAAAGCACACAAGATCTACGACTGGGTGGTGGACAACATGTTTCGTGATCCCAAAGTCCGCGGCTGCGGGATCGGCGACGCCTACCACAGTCTCGAATCGGGCTATCTCGGCGGCAAATGCGCCGACGTGAGCGCGGTGTTCGTGGCGCTGCTTCGCGCGTCGGGCATTCCGGCGCGGGAGGTGTTCGGTATCCGCATCGCGCCGTCGGTACATTCGAAAGCCTACGGCGTCAAATCGGCCGACATCACGACGGCACAGCACTGCCGCGCGGAGTTCTATATCGAAAAGTACGGGTGGATCCCGGCAGACCCGGCGGATATCACCAAGCTGATCCTCGTCGAGGGGCTGGACCGCAACAGCACGAAGGTGCAGGAAGAGAAACGCCGCCAGTTCGGCAGCTGGGAGATGAACTGGATGGGCTACAACCACGCCCGTGACCTGGTGCTTCGCCCGAGACCGGTCCAGTACCCGCTCTCCATTTTCGGCTACCCCTACGCCGAAAGCGGGGACGAACCGCTGGACTACTACGACCCGGAACGTTTCAGCTACACCATCACGTCGGAACCGTCGGAATGAAACTGCGCTGGATTGCCTCGGGGGCGCTGGCCTCGGCCCTGCTGGCGCTTTCGTGCTGCATCGGGCCGCTGCTGTTCATGCTCTTCGGGGTGTCGATGGCGTCGTTTTCGTTCCTGAACGTTCTGGGCCCGTACCGGCCGCTGTTTCAGCTGCTGGCCGTCACGCTGCTGGGGTATGCCTGGTATCGCTACTACCGCCGCCGTCTCTGTCTGCGCAACCATCCCTGGGTCTTTCGGGCGCTGGCGGTATTGACCGTCGGGATGGTGTTTTTGCTTTATCTTCCCTATATGGAGTTCGAATGAAACGGTTCATCAGCATTTTCATCGTTGCGGGGACACTGCTTTCGGCGGCCGAGACCCTGAGCGTCTTCAAAGTGCCTCAGATGCACTGTCCGCTCTGCACGAGCGCGGTCAAACACAGCGTCAAAGACCTGCCGGGCGTCGAAAAGGTACAGGTGCGCCTCAACACGAAAACGGCGAAGATCTGGCACGACGGCAGCGTGTCGGAAGCGGAGCTGATCGAAGCGATCGCAACGACTGGCTACAAGGCGGTTCCGGTCAAGTAGGCGTTTCCGAAGAATCCGCCCGGATGTGTTACCGGTTCAGAATCCGGGAAATATTTTTGATGATTGCGTCATACTGCATCTCTTCAACGAGATAGCGGAGCATGTCTGCCAGAGAGGGATCCTTGTCCGCGATGTCCCGTGTGATCGATTTTTCGATCTCGTCTTTGTCAAGCAGCAATGTTTTGTCGTACAGCTTTTTCAGGATCTCTTTGTCCGTTCGTTCGAGCCGTGCCGTGAAGTTTTCATGCGAAAAGCCGCCGGCTGTTTTTTCTTTTTTCCATTCGTCGTCCCCGTAAATATAGGAAATATCAAAATATTTCGATATTTCTCTGTATATTGCATTGATGTCGTAAGGTTTCAGGATGAAACTGTCTATGCCGCTCTCTTTCAGTTTTTCTTCATCCTCTTTGAAAACACTTGCCGTGATTCCGACGATGACGACTTTGTCGCCTCCGGGCATTTTTCGTATCCTGCGGGAGGCCTCCTCGCCGTCCATCCGGGGCATCTTCACGTCCATCCAGATGATGTCCGGACGCAATTTTTCGAATAATGCCACGGCTTCTTCCCCGTTTTCGGCCGAAACGACTTCACAGTTTTCCTGCGAGAGAATGGCCCTCAGCAGTTCCCTGTTGTCTTCCTTGTCGTCCACGACAAGGATTTTGATGAGTCTTGCCGGTTTGATGCCCGTTATCGTACGGAGCTCTTTGCGCTTTTCTTTTCCGTCGTGTTCGCACCGGCCGAATCTGATTTCCGCACGGAAGGTGCTCCCTTCGCCGTAGCGACTCTCGACGCTTACGCCGCCGCCCATACTCTGCGCGTATTTCCTGGTGATGGTCAGGCCCAGTCCCGTCCCGGTATGTTCGCCGGCACTTCCTACCTGAACGAACGGTTCGAAAATATCGGCGATTTCATCTTCGCGGATGCCCTGTCCTTCGTCCCGTACCGCGATATAAAGCGTGTTCCCCGAAGTTTTCACGGAGAGTCTCACTTCACCGCCGTCGGAATACTTGATCGCATTGGTGAGATAGTTCAGAATAATTTGACGCAGTTTGTCTCCATCGGCAAAAATACATGCGGGAACGTTCCGGTCGATTTCCGTCAGAAGTCTGATCCCCTTCTTTTCCGCTTCCGTTCTGACGAAAGCGGAAATGTCGTGGAGCATCAGCTCCATGTCCGTCGGATATTCGTGAAGGACCAGTTTTCCCGCCTCGATCCTTGAAAGGTCCAGTACGTCGTCGATCAGCGAGAGCAGGAACCTGCCGGCCCTGTAGATGCTTCCGATCGTTTTTTTGTTGTGTTCCGGGAGGCTTTCGTCTTTTGAAAGCAGCTGGGAAAAGCCGAGAATGGCATTCAGCGGAGTTCTGAGCTCATGGGACATGTTCGCCAGAAATACGGATTTGGAGTGATTGGCATAGTCGGCTCTTTCTTTGGCGAGCGCAAGCTCGTTGCTCAAGAGTTTGTATTTGTTTTTCGTGCGGTAAAAATAGATGGCGAACAGCAGCATCAGAGCGACGATAACTATCAGAAGGTAGAGGATGGTTCCCTGCTGCTCGATGGTTTCCGTTTTATTGACGATCATCCGGTGCTGGTTTCTGATCCTTTCGTCCATTATCCGGATTTCACGCTCTTTGCTCGACACGATTCGCTCTTTTTCTTTCAGGATGTTTTTCTGCCGGTCCATCAGTGCTTTTTGATCCGCGAGTTTCTTTTTGAGAACGGCATATTCGTTTTCGAGTTCCTGGAGCTTCTCCTGTTTTTCAAGCAGCTCGCTTTTTTCTTTTTTCAGGAGCTTCAGGACGCCGGAAAGCTCCCGGTCCTTTTTCCGGATTTTTTCGAGTTTGCTTTTGAGCTCTTCCTCCCGTGAGCGGATCTCTTTTTTGAGTGAGGCCATGTTCGCTTTGAGCGTCGCGACATTCTGTTTGTATTTTGCCGTTTCCTTTTGAAGGCGTTTGTTCTGTTCGATATATCTTTTGTAGTTTTTTTCCTGCTTCTTGAGGGCTTTCAGCGAACTTTCGAAAAGCTTGCTGATCCCGACTTTTTTCCCGCCGGCCAGAATCACTTCGTTGCTGACCGTCAACCGGTGCCTGTGGATTTCCTCCAGGTTGACCTGAATGTTGATTTTGTTGAATTGGTCTTCATAAAGGTTTATCATGTAGTTTTTTTCGTTTTCCGCCCCTTTGCTTATGACCAGAAGAGGATATCTTTCCGGAACGGACTTCAGAATCTTCCCGGTATCGTGACGGTACTTTTCTCCGACGAAAATCACGTGATATTTTTGATACGACGACCCGATGTCTTCCATGTTCAGCCGTTTGACGACGACTTTTTTTTCTTTCAGGGTCAAACCGTCCGTCAGCTTTTCAAATGCGTCCAGAACGGCCCTGTTGTCGTCGACGATGCCGATGCGAAAAAATTTCTGTTGTGTTTCGTTCGGCCATGTCGTGTTTTTGCTGATGAGAAACACGAATGCGGCATCGAGGTCTTCGCGGGTGCTTATAAGCTCTTTCGCCTGAAGAGACGTCAGTTGGAAAACGAAAACGGCAAATAAGATAATATAATTCATGTCACAGGCTCCGGTTTCTCGTTCCCGGTCGGTTTCCGATCCCGGGAGGTTTCCGGAATTATAACAGCTTTCTTCACGGATGAAGTGAAAATATGGTATTATATATAAAGCACATAAATGGCGGTTTCAGTTTCTTGACGGGATTTCAAACGATGAAAAACGCTGTAAAAACCGGTTTGTCTCTTTTCCTTTTTTCACAACTTCAGGCTTCCGGACTTTTGGACCTGAAACTGGAGGACCTGACGCAGGTCGAAATCACCAATACCTTCGCGTCGCTGACCGAAACGGAAAACCGGGACACTCCCGCCGCCGTGACGGTGATAACGTCCCAAGACATACGCGAAAGCGGGGCGAGGAGCCTCGACGAGCTTCTCGATATCTATGTGCCTTCGTTCGCCTACATGTACAAGGTGTACGGATCGCAGATGGGAATGCGCGGTATCCTGAGCGACAGAAACAACAAGATCCTTCTTCTGGTCAACAACAGGGTGATGAACATCAGGACAAGTGACAGCGGTGCCGTAACGGAACGGTGGTTGTCGATGCTGGGTGACATCAGGAGGGTGACGGTGATTACGGGGCCCGGTTCGCCGATATACGGGTCCGGGGCGATTGCCGGAGTGATAAAGATCGAGACGTTCAGCGGCGAAGAGAGCCGGGGATTCGAGGTGGGGGGAAAGGCCGGTACCGGCGAAAATTTCGCGATGGCGGAACTCTCCTATGCCGGCGAGATGTTCGGAGACAGCCGGTTTTATCTTTATTACGGTGTCGACAGGTACTACGGAGCGAACGAGGACAAGGCACCCATGCAGTTCGCTTTCGACTACAACGGTCCCTACTGGTGGAACAGCGACATCGTCGCGCCGGCGGACGAGCCGTATCCCTATGCCACGACGAACGATGCCGCCTCCCTGGATCACCAACTGCGGCACAAAGTCCATCTGCAGCTTCAAAACGACAATCTGCTGCTGTGGGCGCGTTTTACCAGAAGCTCTCTTGAAAGCCCGGCGGAACAGAAAATGTTTCAGTGGCTCACGGTGAAGAATGCGGACCGGTATCGGCACACGGGTACCGAAAATCAGCAGTTGACGCTCTTTGGAGAATACAGAAGCCGGCCGGCAAAAGATCTTTTTGTCGACTACGATCTGAGTTATCAGCGCAGCAGTCTGTACAGCCGCCAGATTCCCGACGCCACGTCTCTCGGGCTGAAAGCGTGGAGAGAAGACAATTTCGTGGCCAAAATAAACGCGAGATACACCTACGATGACGACAACCTTTTTGCGTTTGGAAGCGAATACACGCACAACTGGCTCGGCAAAAGCTCCGAGATCGGATTTACGGATTTTTCCTACATCAACAAGGATCTGAACAGTACGGAGTGGGGAACCGACCAGCTGTCGTTTTTCGGAGAATACCAGAAGCATTTCGACGGGGCTTTCACCGTATTCGCGGGCATCAGAGCGGACAGGCACAGTTACCTCGACTGGATATACTCTCCGCGGATCAGTCTGGTCTGCAACCTCGACAACGAAGACGTTTTCAAGCTGAGCTGGAGCCGTTCGAACAGATACAGCGATGAAGCGGAACTCTATCTCGATCATCTTCACCATGAAGCGAAAGAGGATGTGGAGGAGATCGATACGCTGGAATTTATCTATACGAAATATCTGTCGGACTGGAAGATCGAGCTTTCGACTTTTTACAACGAGCACGAAGTCATAGCCTACAACGCTTCCCGGATGCGGACGACCGATCTGGGGAAAATCCATTCCTACGGCGGCGAATTGAGGGTGCATTATCAGACAGACCGGTATCTGTTCGATTTTTCGCACAGTTACACGAAGTTGAAAGAGTTTACGCTCAGCGATCCGGACACGGAGATTCAGAACATATCCGCAATGCCTTACGGTTTCGGTGACGACTTCGCAAACTGGAACACCCATATAACGAAAGTGCGGTTTGACTGGCAGCTGACAAAAAGGCTGAAATGGATCAACTCCTTACGGGTTTTCTGGGGGCTGCCGGGGGGCAGGGATATGGCGAACTACAACAAATCCCTGGCGAACAAGCCGCCGGAGTTGTACAAACTGCCCTATTATCAGGGCGGGCATACCGGGGCATTTGAAGAGAGCGTATATTACAATACGTCTTTACTGTGGGATGTCGACGAAAGAACATCCGTCGGCCTTTACGGGTACAATCTGGCGGGAATTTTTAATCGGAAATACAATAAAAGAAACTTTTACCAGTATACCAGCCAGTACAGGCTGACGGCACCGTCGCTCGCGTTCGGCATCAGATACAAGTTCAATTAAGAAGTGAAGAATGACGGAAACAAAAGAGATACTCATTGTCGATGACAAGATAGAAAACATCCGGTTGCTCAACAGTTTTCTCGAGAAAGAGGGATACCGGCTGAGGAACGCTCTCGACGGAGCCACCGCGCTGCTGAGTGTGGAGGCCAAGCATCCGGATCTTGTCATCCTCGATATCAATATGCCGAAAATGGACGGCTTCGAAGTATGCAGGAGGCTCAAGAGCAAGAAGGAAACCGCGACGATTCCCGTCATGTTCATCAGTGCACTGAACGATCTCGAATCCAAGATCACCGCCTTCAATCTCGGAGGGATCGACTATATCATCAAGCCTTTCGCGAGCGAGGAGGTTCTCGCCCGGGTCAAAACGCACCTGGAACTTTCCGACTATCAGCACAATCTCGAAAAAAAGGTCGAAGAAGGGCTGAAGGCGATCCGGTCGCTCAATCGTGATCTGGAACAGACACAGGACGAAATGATCGTAACCCTTGCCTCCATCCTCGATGCGAAGGACGACGATACCGGGAAACATGTCACCCGTGTCGCCGAATTTTCGAAACTTCTGGCCGAACTTTACGGGCTTGACGCAGAGACCGTCCGGCTGATCTACAAGGCGGCGCCGCTGCACGATGCGGGAAAAGTCGCCATTCCGGATCATATCCTCAACAAACCCGGAAAATTCGAACCCCATGAATGGGAAATCATGAAAACGCATGCGATGGAGGGGTATAAAATCTTCAGCGATTCCACGAGACCCATTCTGAAAATGGCGGCAGTCATCGCAAAAGAACACCATGAGAGATGGGACGGAAACGGCTATCCGGACGGCCTGAAGGGGGAGGAGATACACATTGCGGGGCGGATTGTCATTCTGGCGGATATCTTTGACGCTCTGACCCATAAACGTGCCTACAAGGAGGCATGGAGCTGTGAAGAGGCTCTCGCCTATATCGAAAAAAACAGCAATGCCGTTTTTGAACCGAAGCTCGTCAGGCTTTTTTCGGAGCATTTCGAGGATTTCAAAGCCATTCACCGGTCTCTCAGCGATTGAAGGGCGCCTCCGGAAGGCTTTTAGAGGATCAGCATCGCGTCGCCGTAGCTGTAGAAACGGTAGCGTTCGCGGATCGCTTCGGCGTAGAGCTCGTGCATCTTCTCCAGTCCGGTGAAGGAGGCGACGAGCATCAGCAGGGTGGAGCGGGGCAGATGGAAGTTCGTCAGCAGGTGGTCGACCCGTTTCGGCGGGTTGCCCGGATGCAGGAAAAGATCGGCTTCGCCCGACGGCTTTCCGGTTCGGACATAGTACTCGACGGTCCGGGTCGAAGTGGTGCCGACGCACAGCAGCGGCGTGTTGCCGTCGACGAGTCGCCGGGCGTCGTCCGGGATGTCGTAGTACTCCGAGTGCATCGGATGGTCGGTGATGATCTCCGCTTCGACCGGTTTGAAGGTTCCCGCCCCCACATGCAGGGTGACGCAGGCGTGCGGATGGCGTTCGCAGACGGCGGCGAACAGTTCGTCGGTAAAGTGCAGCGAGGCGGTCGGTGCGGCGACGGCGCCTTCCTTTTTCGCGAAAACGGTCTGGTACTCCTGCGCGTCCTCGTCGGTGTCTTCGCGCCTGATGTACGGCGGCAGCGGCACATGCCCGATGCGGTCGACGACGGGCAGCAGCTCCTCGAAGCGCAGCGCAGCGCCCTCCCGCGAGAACGTCACGGTGCGGCTGCCGTCTTCGTGCAGCGTTTCGACCGCGGCCGACAGCCCTTCGCCGAACGTCAGTACCGTTCCCGGTTTCATTTTGCCGCGGATATAGACGTTGACACGGAAAGCGTCGAGGGGGCGGTTGATCAGCAGTTCGACGCGGCCGCCGCTGGCTTTTTCCCCGAAAAGGCGGGCCTTGATGACCTTGGTGTCGTTAAAGACGATGCCGCATTCTTGCGGCAGGAAATCGTCGATGCGGTCGAAGCGGCTGTGGGTGAGGGTGTCGTTTTTGCGGTCGTAGACCAGCAGCCGCGCATGGTCACGCGGCTGGGCCGGATGGGTCGCGATCAGCGATTGGGGAAGCGTGAAGTCGTAGCTACTCGTCCTTAGCGGCAACCGTCTCTTCCTCTTCTTCGTCATCTTCCTCTTTCGAAGCGGGGTTGACCATTTTGACGATCAGAATGGAAACGCCGTAGAGGATGATCAGCGGACCGGCCATCAGCAGTTGCGTCAGCACGTCCGGCGGGGTAAGCAGGGCGGCGATGATGAAAATGATGACGATGGCGTATTTGAAAAACGCCGTCATCTGCCGGTCGTCGACGAGCCCCAGCAGGGCGAGGAAATAGGCGAAAACCGGCAGTTCGAACGCCAGCCCGAAGCCGAACATGATCTTGGTGAAAAAGCCGACGTAATCCTCGATGTTGATCAGCGGCGTGAACTTGAAACTGCCGAAGGTGATGAGAAAGTCGAACCCGAACGGGGTGACGATGTAGTAGGCGAAGGCGATACCGACGCCGAACATGATGGTCCCTCCGAGGACGAAAGGAAGGATCATCTTCTTTTCGTTGTCGTAAAGCCCCGGCGCGATGAAAAGCCAGATCTGCCAGAGAATGATCGGCAGCGCGGCGAACAGTCCGGCGAAGAAGGCGACCTTCAGCGCGACGAAAAAGGCCCCGCCGACCTGGTTGGTCGTGACCATCCCGTTGGCGGCGTGCACGGATTTCTTGCCGACCTCGATCAGGGCGTCGTTGAGGGGATGGATCATCCACTCCAGCAGGGCTTCGTGGAAGTAGAACATGACGAAGAACATGGCGATCAGGCTCAGAACGGAGATGCCGAGCCGGCGCCTCAGTTCGACGAGGTGGGGGCGAAGTTCGCTGAACATGCTTTAGGACTCCTTGGTGTTCGCCGGATTCTCCTCTTCGGAGACGACGGGCTTTTTCTTTTTCTTCTTCTTTTTGGAGAAGGTGACGACTTCCGGTTCGGTCTTTTTCTTCGGCGTTTCCGCTTCGGGCCCGGTGTCGGGAACCTCTTCGGTCAGGTCGGCCAGAGAAGTGAGCTCCCGCGCGGCGCCGCCGAGGCTGCTCATGTTCTCGATCTCGCGCGTGCCGTCGAGCAGCTCGTTCTTGTAGGAGCTGACCTCGTTCTTGATATCCTGGATATGCAGCTCTTCCTCGATGGAGTCGCGCGCCGAGGCGATCGTGCGCTTGGCGCTGCGGAAAAAACGGGCGATGTCGATCATCGTCTGCGGGAGTTTGTCCGGCCCCAGAAAGAGGATGGCGATCACGGCGATGACCATGATCTCGGTAAATCCCATTCCAAACATAATGGCGTCCCTGTTTTTAAGATGCTGGATTATAGCAGGGGAATGTTTAGGCTTTGGTGATTCATTTTCGACATTCGACATTTGACATTGCGACATTCGAGGCTGAAGGCTGTATCTGCGAATGTCGAATGACGAATCGCGAATGTCGGATAACGGGATGGGGCCCGTTATCCTTCAATGTACAGAACGATTTCGTCACTCAGCAGGTAGTCCGTATTGTAGAAGCGGTCTTCGTCTTCGCGCAGTTTCCCCTCTTCGACGAGCCACCGTGCCCGCCGAAGCTCGTCGGGAGTGAGCAGGTTTTTTTCGACACCGACACACGAACGCAGGCCGAGAAAGAGCTTTTCGGTCCTGACCGCGGCCGTGTCGAGCGGTTCGGCCGTCCGGAAAAGCGGGTCGGCGATATAGGCGTCGACGTCGCTGTGGGGGTAGCGGCGGATATTGTCGACGCAGCCGACGGCGCCGGCGCCGAGGCCGATATAGGGTTCGTAGCGCCAGTAGCCGAGGTTGTGCCGGGAGCGGTATCGGCCGAAGTTGGAGATCTCGTACTGCCCGAAACCGTGTCCGTGGATGCGTTCGAACAGCCGTGCCGTCAGGTCGAGCTTTTCGGCGGCGACCTCCGGGGTCGCGGAGAACGGCGTGCCTTCTTCGATGGTGAGGGCATAGGCGCTCAAATGGTCGATCGGGAGCGAAAAGGCGGTGTCGATGTCGTTGAAAAGAAGGGCTTCGGTATCGCCGGCGACGCCGTAGATCAGGTCGAGGGAGAGGTGAGGGAAGCCGATGCGTTCCGCGGTTTCGACGGCGGTTCTCGCCTGTGCCGCGGAGTGGGCGCGTCCCAGCCGTCCGAGCTTCGCGTCGTCGAAGCTCTGCACCCCGAAACTGATCCGGTTCACCCCGAGCCCGTACATCCCTTCGAGCCAGGCCGCGGTCGCGCTGTTGGGGTTGGCCTCGGAGGTGATCTCCGCTTCCGGCGCGAGAAAAGGGCGCAGTGTTTCCAGCAGCGGTCCGTACAGCTCCGGGGCCACCGTCGAAGGCGTCCCGCCGCCGATAAAGAGCGTTTCGATATCGCCGGGTCGAAGCGAAAGGCTCCCGATCTCGTGCCGGAGCTGCGTATGAAGCGCCTTCATGTACGTTTCCCGCAGGCCGAATTTGTCGACGTAGGAGTTGAACGCGCAGTAATGGCACTTGCTGTCGCAAAAAGGGATGTGGATATAAAGCAGCATGGGGAAGTGTAGTGGAATTCGGGTTAGTTTTGGGTTAGTTTTGGGTTAGTTTCGGCGATGCCTCATCCATCCATAAGCGAAGCACACCCACCTACCCATCCACTCATTCACCCATAAGCGAAGCGAACCCATTCACCCATAAGCGAAGCGCACCCATCACCTCATTACCTCACTACCCCATTACCCCATCGGAAACAAAAGCCGCGTTTAATCCCCCCTGAAATATAATACGCGCAATTTTAAAGATGGCATTTCCCATCGGATCACGGAAGAGAACGCATGCAGTCAGTCAAACCCTACCGTCCCAATGTCGCCGCGATCATCGTGCCGCCGGAGTACCCCGACAGCCGCAAGATCTTTATCGCCGAGCGCAGCGATATCAGCGGCGTGTGGCAGTTCCCGCAGGGCGGCATCGACAAGGGCGAAAGCCCCGAAGAGGCGCTGATCCGCGAGATCGAAGAGGAGATCGGCACGAAAAAGGTCGAGATCGTCGCCGAGTATCCCGACTGGCTCACCTACGACTTTCCCGAGCACATCGCCAAACGGATGCAGCCGTACGCCGGGCAGACGCAGCGCTATTACCTCGTCCGCCTCAAGAACAAGGCGAAGATCGATCTCGATACGAAACATCCCGAGTTCATCAACTACAAGTTCATCGACATCGACGAACTCTACGACTATGTCGCCCATTTCAAAAAACCGATCTACGAGAAGGTGATCGACTATTTCAAATCAAAGGGGTATCTGTAAATGCTGATCGTACAAAAATACGGCGGGACCAGCGTCGGAGACCTGGAACGGATCCAGAACGTCGCCAACCGGGTCGCCCGTACCGTCAAAGAGGGCAACGACGTTGTCGTTGTCGTTTCGGCGATGAGCGGCGAGACCAACAAGCTGATCGGCTACGCCGAACATTTCAGCGACAATCCGGTCCGTGAAGAGGTGGACATGCTGCTCAGCTCCGGCGAGCGCGTCACGGCGGCGCTGCTCTCCATCGCCCTCAACGAAATGGGCATCAAGGCGGAGTCGATGAGCGGACGCCGCGCGGGCATCGTGACCGACACCGTCCATACGAAGGCGCGCATCGAGCACATCGACCCGACACCGATGCGCCGGGCACTCGAAGAGGGCAAGGTCGTCGTGGTCGCCGGCTTCCAGGGCGTCGACAGCGAAGGACGGGTGACGACGCTCGGACGCGGCGGCAGCGACCTTTCCGCCGTGGCGATCGCCGGGGCGCTGGGTGCGGACCTGTGCGAGATCTACACCGACGTCGACGGCATCTATACGACCGACCCGCGGATCGAGCCCAAGGCGAAAAAGCTGGACAAAATCTCCTACGACGAGATGCTGGAACTGGCGTCGCTGGGCGCGAAGGTTCTGCAGAACCGTTCGGTCGAACTGGCCAAGAAACTCAACGTCAACCTCGTGACGCGTTCGAGCTTTTCGGACGCGCCGGGCACCCTCATCACAAAGGAAGAGAACATCATGGAAAAACCACTGGTAAGCGGCGTCGCACTCGACCGCAATCAGGCGCGCATCTCGCTCGGCGGGGTGATCGACCGTCCGGGCATCGCGTCGGACATTTTCGGCAAACTGGCGGAAAGCAGCGTCAACATCGACATGATCATCCAGACCCTCGGCCACGACGGGACGACGAACATGGATTTCACCGTACCGATGAACGAACTGGCCGACGCGAAAAAAGTCGTCGACACCTTTGTGGCGAACAACGAGATCAACGACGTCAGCTACGACGAGAACATCAGCAAGGTCTCCATCGTCGGCGTCGGCATGAAATCGCACACCGGCGTCGCCGCCAAGGCATTCGCCACGATGGCGGCGGAGAACATCAACATCATGATGATCTCCACCTCCGAGATCAAGGTCTCGATGGTCATCGACGAGAAATACGCCGAACTGGCGGTCCGCGCGCTGCACAACGCCTACGAACTGGACAGGTAAAGCCTTCCGATGCAGACCTTCATGAAGTGGATGCTCGAGACCATCCGCGCCGAAGGCGCGATGTGCAACTGGGTCGAGGAGTCCCGCTTCGAATGGACCGCGTCGACGGCGCTGGCGGTGTCGCAGATCGTCGAAGGCAAAACGGTGGTCCTTATCACCGACCGCCGCCGCAAATGGCTCGAACACTACATTTCGAGCAACATCAATCTTCTTTCCAAAGAACGGCCGCTGATCCCGGTTATCAGCCTCGACCGCATCTACCCCGAATTCGACAACATGACCAGCGGCGAGTCGATGGACATGCTGCTGGACCTGCTCGAGCTCTCTTTTGGCGAGAACTATTTCTTCTGGTACATCGGCAAGGGCAACGACCCGCGTTCGGACATCGCCAAACGTTCCGAGCGCAGCTGCCTCTGGCTGCTCGACGAGGAGTTCGGCCATGCGATGCGCCTGCGCTCCTACGACCCGATTCTCGACATCAAGCTGCTGCAGCTGTACCGCCTTTTCGATCTTTCGCTCAATGCGGTGCTGTTCGGAGAGGTCGCCGTCGATGAGTGAACTCACGGGCAGCCGCATCATCCTCAACGAAGAGGTCGAAGAGCGTTTCGAAGCGCTCAAAAACGAGCTCAGGCCCCACCGCGTCGCCGGTTTCTACAAAGACGATTTTCTGGTCGAGGACGCCAGGGCGGTGATCGCCGAAGCCTATATCAGCGAAACGTCGCTCAAGTACATCGTGCTGGCGGCGAAACAGTTCAACGTCTATTCGCAGAACGCGCTGCTCAAGCTCCTCGAAGAGCCGCCGTCCAATATCGCCTTCGTCATCGTCGCGCCGTCGAAATCGGTCCTGCTGCCGACGGTGCGTTCGCGCCTGCCGGTCGTCAACGAGATCGCCGGGTCGCGGCCCGAAGGCATCGATCTGCCGCTGGGGCGGCTGGATCTGGGTACGCTGTACGGCTTCGTCACGTCGCTGGGACGCAGGGACCGGCACGAGGCGAAACGGCTGGTCGAACGGCTTTTTTACCAGGCGACGGCGGTCGAAGGGCTGCGCCTGACGGAAACCCAGCTTCAGGCTTTCGATCGCGCCTTTCGCCTGATCGAACTCAACGGCCGGCTGCAGAACGTCGTGCTGATGCTGCTGATGACCTTCCTGCCGGAGCCGCGCCGTGCGGATTGAACACCTCGGACGCGACAGCGACGTTCCGGCGCTGCTGAAAGCGATCGGCGTCGACGGCGGCGGCCGGAAGATCCTGGCGGACAAGGCGTCGCTTCATCTGATCCTTATCCGCGACCTGCATGTCGGCGCGGCCAACATCCTCAAACAGGACGCCCTCTCCGTCGGTGCGGACCTCGCCGTGCCCA
>Ga0256843_1001767_pt1 | contig 16539 bp, 9 predicted proteins | sample AlvinellametaG_FD_191572 | JGI IMG/M metagenome (GOLD analysis project Ga0256843, IMG submission 191572) | Pompeii worm associated microbial communities from hydrothermal vent at the East Pacific Rise, Pacific Ocean - Alvinella | ecosystem: Host-associated > Annelida > Integument > Unclassified ... | reverse complement strand
AGGTAAAGGTTACCGTACTACCGGAAGAAGCAGTTGCAGGAGAAACTGATTTAGCCAAATCCAAATCGGCTTTAAAGGGAGGTAAAGCATTTGGACAAGAAGTACCGTCGTTAGAACTTGTACTTTGACTATCACTTACTTTCACTGCTTTAGGATCGGAAGAAGTTGCATATCCATCAATACGGTATACTCCTCCACTTCCATTATAGCTAAAATACAAATTATCGTAGCTGTCTGTAAATGCGGCTCCATATGTTCCGTTATTAACCGGAAGTCCGTCATTGGTATCAATAATTGTATTAGTAAGTACTTTTGAGGACATATCCCACTTATACAAACGTTTCCAATGTAAACCCCAGAAAGCACCGGTAGATTTAATGTAAACAATATCCCTTGCCTGAGGGGAATTGGCTCCTGCTCCAATAGTAAAATCAATAACTTCATAAGTATTATTGGCTACATCAATCTTTACAAGATCTTCATTATATGGCAGATACAAATATCCTTGTTCATCCATATCACCTGCGTAAAAATTATAGCCGGAATCCATATCTAATAGGGTTTGTCCGGTTATTGCATTTTCCGGCAATCCCAAATCGTGCGCAACACCGTCATTTCCAATAACTAACAAATGTTTGTCCCAAGAAGTATGTATGGCTCCAATAGCATAAACAAGATTGTTATTAGGTTCCCAACCGGTAGCATTGTAATTTTCTGCCGATGTACCTATAAGCACGTAGGTACCGGTTGTAACATCTAATTTATTAAAATCCTTACTAATTACCTGATAAAAAGCCGGCTCACAATTAAACGGATTACAAAAAGCCGTGTTAGCATCATCTGTTACTGCAGTTGTAGAATAAGTTCCACCATTTGCAAGTATAGGAACTCCATTAGCATCTACAGCACTATTTATGGTTCCATCTGCATTTAAATCAGCTGAATCAAAATGGCCTGCTCCTTCAATGGCATCGTAACAGCCGTCAGCATCTGAATCAGTATCATAGGGATCGGCATTTCCATCACCATCAGTATCGGATATAGTAGTTGTTGTGCCACCTTCATCAGTATCTGCCGTATCCATCAAACCATCATTGTCAGCATCTGTGGTACTATCCAACACACCATCGCCATTTTGATCTACAATTCTGGGATCTTGACTGCTTTCAGCCAAATCGGTTATCCCGTCATTATCAGAATCTAAGTCTAAGTGATCAGGAATTCCGTCGCCGTCGGTATCTCTAACCACCATTAAAACAAAACTATCCAAAAAATTTCCTCTTGTATTATTATTGGTCGCTGTACTGATAGCTTCAAATTGAAAACGGGTAACAGTTTGTCCGGCAGGCACCACATAAGTCCCACGATAATGTCCCCAAGCAGTTTTTGTATCAGACATAGTTGCCTGAGTTACCATCGTTCCACCGGGGGCACCCATTTTAACTTCTGCCACATCAGGGGTCGTATTACTGTCTCTACCTCTGTGCGCTACATACCATAATATTATATCACCGGGAGTTGTATTGATATCTTGATACAAAGCTGCATTTTGATATGCATTTAATTCTGCATGTTGTCCACCTGTATCGGAATCTATATTTTCATAACCTGATTGCCAAATTTCAATTTTATTATCTGTGGCTGTCGTATCCCAATAAGGAACTTGTGAAGCATCTAAAATAACCACATTAGAAACTACAGGATCTTCAAAACTCGCATTATTAATCAATACGGTTTGAAAACCTTCATCGGTATCAAGAATTCCATCATTATCATCATCCAGATCTATGGTATCAGCGATACCGTCACCATCCGTGTCTTGCGCATGAATTGTATTCATAGTCATAGACAAAAAGATCATCAACAGAAAAAACAATAGAAAACTGCCATTTTTAGCTTTAAGATTTCCTTTGTTTAAATTATAATAATTCTTCATAAATTATTGTTTTATTATTAATATATATTGTATTTTCTTGAATATTTTAAATTTTAGCAAAAACTAAACAAATTTTAACTATAGAAAACATAAAATTCATACTATTATCCTCCGCTAGGAAAATTAAAATTATATTTGACAAGAAATGCTTTGATTTTTTGTCACATTAATTTCATTTTGCAATAATAAGAAAAAAAACAAAAAGATTAACAAATTGTTATCATTTTCATAAAACAATATTTATACCAAACTATTATCTTACGATAAGAATAAATTATTTAGCAGAATGAAGAAAAAAAAATGATATATGTTAACATTTCTTCAAATATAATACATAAATAAATTGAGAGAAGGCATATAGAAAATCCTTATAAGAGTAGGTGCCTCAAGAATAATATATTAAAACAAACGGAGAAGGCTCATTGTATTGTCATGCCAGGCATGCTATAATATAGGAATACTATTTTAACAATGACAATTTTTAACTTCTGAGTTCAATAAATCAAGATTAATCCAAAAAGTTTACCGGATATTTAAGTCCGTCGTATTCTACCAATGAAGCTTTAAGAGAGCCAATCAATAATTTAGCCTTTATCAAAAGAGGCATTTTATTAGAATCGTCACTTACCCAAATAGTCAAACTTTCATCTTCCTTAAAAACACGACCGGATTGTACAATAGGACGAAATTTTAAACTGTGAATTTTTCCTAAAGGTGTACGAAGTACATCTCTTCCTAAAAACTTCAATTTGAACGGATAAACCTCTTCATCAAAAAACATATCTACATTAATTTGATCACCGGGTTTTAAATTAGAGGTATCATAATTTCTCAAATAGTAGAATACAGATACCATATCATGAATTTTTTCAGGCACTTTATATACTTCGGCTGTTTTTTTCTTTTTATTTACCACCAAAACTTTATTTTTATCAAAATGTAATTCTTTATCCATGGTATATCCTCCTTCATCTATTTGCCGGATAAAACGATGCGGACGGTTATTCATATCAAAATAACTTTCGTACAAATCATTAACCGTCATAAACCAACGTGAAACACCGGTCGTCCATCCTTTTCCTATTGCATGATATAATTTTTTTCCTTTAAAGGTATCTGTTTTTAAATCTAATGTAGCAAAACCGGCATTAAAAATACCATAGTGTATTTTAAATTTAAAATGTTCACCGGGTTGATAAGCTTGTTTTTGGGCATGAATAATAAAACTCGTTCCTATAAATAATATAATGTATAATATTCTTTTCATATAATAAGTCTTTATGAAAAGTTTTTCAAATACTGTTCCAAAGTGAAAAAAATCAAAAATCATAGCCCAATCCTACTGAAAAATAAGACTTTTTTAATTTAGGCACATATCCCCAATTCAGTTTTAAGGGGCCTAAAAAAGATTTTAGATAATAACCTAAGTTGTATCCAAACAAATTTTTGGAATCGGTTGACCACAAATCGTCACACTGGTTATAACGCAACAAATGAGTAGAAAACGAAAAATAATGATTTTTATGTATGTTTAAATAATTAGCAAACGAAAATGAGGCAAATTTCAGGGCATTTACTGATAATAAGTCAACCGGAGCAAAAGCGACAAGATTATCAAAATTATTGTAATTGTTCAAACCTCCCAAATAAAACATATTTTCATAAGAATGAGATTTACTATAATGTATACCGGCTTTAATTCCCGGCTGAATGAGCCATAATTTATTAATTCTCAAAGTCTTATTTAAGTCGAAAAGATATAAGGAAAATGGCTGAAAAGAAGTTTTATCGGAAGTCAACCAGTAATAATTCCATTTAAATTGAAAAAACCATCCTTTGGTTGGAAAATCATAATCGTCTCTATTATCAAAATTTACAGAAGCATAATTACCAAAATAGTGTTTATTGGCAAAATCAAAAGCTTCCGATTGTTCACTCCCGGAAAAAACATCGGTATATAATCTTTTGTATTGATGTTGTACCCCTACTCTTAAATAAAAGAAATGACTTAAATTTCCTTGGAAATATAATTTATTTGCGAATGAGATATAGTTAAAATCCAATTTATTGATAGAAAAATTTTCTTGGGAAAATAAAGCTTTGGCATCTACCCTGTGAGAAAAACGATGCAAGCCACTGTGCAAGCCCCAAGTAAGAGAAAAGCCGTTATCAATTATGTAATCTATATTGTAGCGAAAATAATTTCCTCCTATAACATCAATTGATAATAAATCATTATTGGTAAAAATATGTTTATTTTCGAAATTGCCAATTACATTTATTTTGTATAAATCATTGTAGTGAAAACCCAAATTTACATATGATTTATGTCTAGCTTCTTTCAGATTAATCGATAAGATATTTCGATGATTTTTTTGTAAAAATCGATAGTGTATTTTTTCAAAATTTTCAGTACCTATTAAATTATTGATTCCCTCCATAAAATCGTGATAACTTATTTTTTGATGAGGACGAATATCAATTTTACCTAAAATATAATCCCGTTTAAATTTTTTTTGACCTTGGATTATTATTTCGTCAAACAACAAGCTATCCGGTTTTTTATAATGTAAATCTTTTACTTCATAATCAGATTGAATCTTGGTTAAATCAAGAGATTTTATTTTATTTTCGGCAGCCCTTTCTCCTCTTTTTATAAGGCTATCTATTTTTTCAAAATCCGTCAGTCCAATCCCCGAAATATCCGGTTTGATATTCAAGTCAAGCATCAAACGTTTGGCCGGCATTTCTTTATACATGCCAAAACTGACAATTTGATCCATAATAGCCGGCAAATCGGTTATTTCTTTTTTGGTTAAAATTTTGCCTTGCACATCACTACCTATAATAAAATCGGCGCCTAAATCACGTACTTCATTTACCGGATAATTATTGACAATACCTCCGTCAATCAACAAATGATTATTAATTTCCAAAGGTTTATATACACTTGGCAACAAAGCACTGGCTGTAACAGCCACCGGCAAATATCCCTGATTAAACAAAACTTGTTCCCCCGAAGCAATATCAGTTGAAATACAAATAAAAGGTATTTTTAAACGGGAAAAATCCTCAATATTACTCACCGGTTGGAGATTTTCAGCCAATACATTAAACATTTTTTGTGAATCGGAAAGTCCGCTGGGTAATTGAATCGACATTTTTTTAAAAGAAAATGGTATGCCGAAAACAAATTTTTTTCCGTGTTCTTTTTTGAAATAATGCTGATATTTTCTACTATACTTATTGTATAAAATAGCATCAAAATCCATCGTGTGAAAAATGGAATCGATTTGTCGGGCCGAATAGCCCGCTGCATACAAACTTCCTACAATAGCTCCCATACTGGTCCCTCCGATTACATCCGGATGAATGTGATATTTTTCCAAAGTTTTTAATACCCCGATATGAGCCAAACCTTTGGCACCACCTCCACTCAGCACCAAACCTATTTTAGGTTTAGAAGAAAACAAGCTGTCATTTTTTTGCCCCGAAACTTGAAAAAACAAGAAAAACATTAAAACAATAAAGATTTTCTTCATAAAATTGAGTTGTATATAAAAATCTATAAATAAGATATAACGGTAAAGTTAGCGATTTCTTACAAATATAAAGAAGTTTTAATAAAAAAATTATGCTCAATCCAGGTTTAAGATTTTCTTCATAAAATTAAGCACCTGTCACACATCTGCAAATATGTCAGTTTTGTTAAGATTTTTTTAAGACAAATGATAAAAATATCCTAATAAAAGCTTTTTTATAATAAGTTTAACAGCTATTGGCATAATTTTGTTGTAAAATTGTGTGACGGATGACGGGTGTTAGATGCCGGATGTCCGGTATTAATTGACATTGTTTGGCGAAGTTTCTAACTTCGTCTGTACAACGCAAGTTTTAATACGAAGTTCCAGACTTCGCATAGCGTGGTTCAAAATCATATATATTAAATAAAATATGCATAAAAATTATTATTATGGAAAATACAAATATTAACGAAATCAACGAAAAAGTCCAACACGAAAGTCAATTTGTAGATATTCTGAAATTTGAAATCAACAAAGTAATCGTAGGACAAGAAAAAATGATAGACCGTTTGCTTATCGGTTTATTGGGAAAAGGACATATCTTGCTGGAAGGGGTTCCCGGATTGGCAAAGACCTTGGCGATTAATACGTTGGCTAAAGCCATCAACGCCAAATTCAGCCGTATTCAGTTTACCCCCGATTTGTTGCCGGCGGATGTCATCGGTACGATGATTTACAATATGCAAGAGAACAAATTCGAAGTAAAAAAAGGACCTATTTTTGCCAATTTGGTTTTGGCGGATGAGATTAACCGGGCACCTGCCAAAGTGCAGTCCGCCTTGCTCGAAGCCATGCAAGAACGTCAGGTAACCATTGGTGACCATACCTTCAAACTCGAAGAGCCTTTCTTGGTAATGGCTACTCAAAACCCTGTGGAACAAGAAGGAACTTATCCGCTACCGGAAGCACAAGTAGACCGTTTTATGCTAAAAACCATCATCGATTATCCTTCACAAAAAGAAGAATTGGAAATCATGCGTCGCAATTTACAAGGCAATATGAATAGTGTAAAACCGGTTACTACCACCGATCAAATATTAAAAGCCCGTGAAGTGGTAAAAGAAGTATATATCGATCCTAAAATCGAACAATATATTTTGGATATCGTATTTGCCACCCGTTACCCGGAACGTTATGGATTGGAAGAATTAAAACCTTTGATTAATTTTGGTGCTTCACCTCGTGCCAGCATCAATTTGGCAACGGCTTCCAAAGCTTATGCCTTTATCAACAAACGCGGTTTTGTCATTCCCGAAGATGTACGCGCCATGGTATACGATGTATTGCGTCACCGAATCGGATTGACCTACGAAGCAGAAGCCGAAAATGTAACCAGCGAAGATATCATCAATAAAATTGTCAATACGATTGACGTGCCGTAGATACAGGGCATGCCCTGTATCTAGGCTACACCGGCACATCGATTTCCGGTTCAACAATTACACAATTTACGATTACACGGTTCCACGATTACACAATCAACAATAAAAAAGAATGAATACAAAAGACATATTAAAAAAAGTACGAAAGATTGAGATCAAAACCAAGCGGTTATCCGATCATATTTTCGGAGGAGAATATCACAGTTCCTTCAAGGGACGGGGTATGACTTTTTCGGAAGTACGGCCTTATGCTTTTGGTGACGATGTTCGGAATATCGATTGGAATGTTACAGCTCGATATCGCACGCCATTTGTCAAAGTTTTTGAAGAAGAAAGAGAATTAACCATGATGTTGGCCGTAGACATCAGCGGTTCACAATGGTTTGGCACCCGCGAACAACTCAAACGCGAAATGATAACCGAAATGGTAGCTACCTTAGCTTTTTCGGCGACTCAAAACAATGATAAAGTGGGACTAATTCTCTATTCCGATGATATCGAATTGTTTATTCCGCCTCAAAAAGGACGATCGCATGTATTGCGTATCATCCGTGAATTAATCGATTTTCAACCTACAAACAAAAAAACCAATACTTCAAAAGCTTTGAAATTCGTATACAATGTATTGAAGAAAAAAGCAATTGTATTTCTAATTTCCGATTTTATCGATAAGGATTATGAAGAGACCTTAAAAATTGTAGGACGAAAACACGATTTAACCGGTATCATGGTGTATGATCCATTAGAAAAGGAAATGCAAGATTTGGGATTGGTATCCATGCAAGATTTGGAAACCGGAAAAATCAATTATATCGACACTTCAAATCAACAAATCAGACGCACCCACAACGCCCAATTTTTACACCGCCACGACTATTTTAAAAAAGCTTTTCAGCGGGCAGGAAGTGGTGTCATTTGGGTAGCAACCAATGGTTCTTATATCAAGAAAATGTTGCAGTATTTCAAAGCACGAAATTAAAAATAGAAATCAGATTTTAGAACGAAAAATAGATGAAAAAATTTTGGATATACATATTAACACTCATTTTTTGGCAAACCCAAGCTCAGGATTTGCCCAAGGTATCGGTATCGACTGACACTCTGCAAATACGTATAGGCGAACAGATAAAACTACGCGTTCAAGCGGAAACCGACACTTTATCCTTTACCGATTTCCCGGAGGTTTCGGAATTAGGTGACATGGAAGTCGTCGGTTCATCAGCCGTAGATACCTTACAAGCCAAACCTTACCGCAAATTGCTCAAAGAATACTATTTAACCCAGTGGGACAGCGGTGATTATGTAGTGGCTCCATTATCTGTTAAAGTCAATGACAGCCTAATGCCAACAGACAGCTTACGTATAAAAGTATTGCCGGTAGCAGTGGATACCACCCAACAAGATTTGTACGATTTTAAAGCGCCGGTAAATATGGCAGGTGAAGATGTTGTAAAATCATCATCCGGTTTATCAGCATGGTGGTGGTTATTACTTTTGCCCTTGGCCGGCTTAGGATATTATTTATACCGCCGCAGAAAAGCTGTTATCGAAGCCCGTAAAAAAGCCATTACTCCCTATGAAAAAGCAGTAGCAGAATTAAAAAAACTATGGGATGATAAAGGCTGGCTAAAAGACAAAGTGGACCAACATTATTTTCGCTTAACCGGATTGTTAAAAGATTATTTGGAAAGCGAATTACATCTGTCAGCCAAAGAAAAAATATCAAGTGAAATCTTGCAAGATTTACAAAAATACCGTTTTGAAGACGGCAGATATTTCCCGGCTGAAATGATTGAACGTTTAAAAACCACTTTTCAACGGGCAGATTTAGCAAAATTTGCCAAACTGGTACCCAATCAGGCAGATATCGATTTGGATTATCACAACATCAAAGATCTCATCGACTATGCCCATGGTATTGTACAAGAAATTGCCGATGTCAAAGCTGCCAAATTGGCTGAAATAGAAGCTGCCAAACGTCGTAAAAAACGGATTGCTTGGAGTATTACCGGCGCTGTCGTTTTAGCCTTGGCTTTACTGGCAGGCGGAGTATATTATTGGCTCAATAAAAATGATTTGACCAAAAATTTATCAGAAAATATTTCTGCTCCCGAATGGGTATATAACGAATACGGCAGCAATCCTGCCTTAGCATTGACTACACCTCATATTTTACATCCTCAGGATATAAAAGAAGCCTTGGAAAAAAATGCCCAATTGATAGATGAAAGCAGTTTTTATATCGATTTGAATCCGCTAAAAAAATACGCCATTATGCTAGCCGGATTTGACCTAAAAACCGATATCCCCGAAGACAAACCTATTTTAGATACTGTTTTGCAAGGTGTGCTACAACAAATAAAAGCCCGTGAAGTAAATGTACAACAAGCGGATATAGATGGCGGAAAAAGATATTTCGGTGATTTTGTGATGGATTTACCGGGAATTGGCCACAATGTAAAAATCGCCTTTGACAGTCGGTTTTACCAATATAAAAACGGAGTGAAATTTGTAATGGGAGCCTACTTAAAAGGAGATAAAGAAAATCAACAATTGATAGAACGAGTGATAGAATCTGCTGAATTAGTCAAAGATTGATTAGCAAGTATGTCCTGATAACTAGGAGATACGAATGAGGAATGAAGAATAAAAAATTATTAATTACAAATTGCTCAATTTGTCAAATTAAAAGAAACAGAGAAAAATGATAAAAGATTTAATCAAACATTTCGAATTATATACACCTTATGCGCTTATATTGTTAGCGCTGGTGCCGCTATTGGCTATATGGCTGTATAAAAAACGATATGCCGAAAAAGCCAAGATGCAATATTCCGATTTACAGAGTTTTGGAGGATTTAAAACCTTAAAAAACAGAATCCTGCCTGTTTTAGCAGGTTTGCTACTGTTGAGCACAGCTCTTATCAGTATAGGTATCGCTCGTCCTCGTTCGGTAGATGTAACGGCTAAAACCAAAAAAACCAAAGGAATAGACATCATGTTAGCCATTGACGTATCAGCCAGTATGTTGGCACGCGATTTAAAACCCAATCGTTTGGAGGCTTTGAAAAAAACTGCGATTAATTTTATCAAAAAACGTCCGAATGACCGCTTTGGTGTAGTATTATACGCCGGTGAAGCCTTTACACAAGTGCCCATTACCTCCGATCAACGGATTGTAATGCAAGCCATTCGTAAAATCAATTTCAGACGTTTGTTTAATCAATTGGAACAAGGAACAGCCATCGGGATGGGTTTAGCCACCGCTGTCAACCGATTAAAAGACAGCAAAGCCAAAAGCAAAGTGGTAATTTTGATGACCGACGGAGTAAATAACACCGGAGAAATTGACCCATATACTGCCTTAGAATTGGCAAAAGAATTCGGAATAAAAGTATATACGATTGGACTGGGCACCAACGGATATGCTCTTACTCCCGTAGGAATCAGACCGGATGGAAGTTTTCAATTCCAAAAAGCGAAAGTGGAAATAGACGAAAAACTCTTGCAAAAAATAGCCGAAGAAACCGGTGGTAAATATTTCCGCGCCACCGATAACCGCAAGTTGAATAAAATTTATAAAGAAATAGATAAACTGGAAAAAACAGAAATCAAAGAAACCAAATATTACAATTACAAAGAACTGTACAGACCTTTGATTTTGGCCAGTATCTTTATGATATTTATTGTGGGATTACTGCGATATACTTGGTTGAAATCATTTATCTGATCCGGCAAAAACATCCTTTTTGGGATATACGACAACTAAAAAAATTAAAAAATGTATCAAATAGAAGAACCTAAATATTTCATCTTATTATTACTGATTCCGGTAATTTGGCTGGCGTATTTTTACATGCGCTATTGGCAAACTCGTAAACAAAAAGCAGTAGCAGATGCCAAATTACTAGACAAAATAGTACGGGAGAAATCACGTTTAAAACCTTTTGTCAAAATGTTGATGCTGTCCTTGTCTTTATTATTTTTAATCACCGGATTGACCAATCCGAAAATGGGGACAAAACTAGAAACCGTTAAACGTCGCGGAGTGGACATCGTATTTGCTATTGATGTTTCCAAAAGTATGGATGCCGAAGATATCGCACCTTCACGCTTGGAAAAAGCCAAACGTTTGGTATCCAAAATTGTAGACAATTTGGTATCAGACCGAATAGGGATTATCGCTTATGCCGGTGAGGCCTATCCCCTACTACCCATTACCACCGATTATGCGGCTGCCAAAATTTTCTTACAAAACATGAATACCGATTTAGTCAGTTCGCAAGGAACAGCCATTGACGACGCCATTGATTTGGCTACTACTTATTTTGATGAAGACGACACCAACAAAATACTGGTAATTTTATCCGATGGAGAAGATCATTCACAAAAAGCCGTTGAAGCCGCCAAACGAGCAGCCCAACAAGGCGTTACAATCTTTAGCATCGGTATCGGCACCAAAAAAGGTTCGGTCATTCCCATCAAACGAAACGGTAGTTTGTACGGCTATAAAAAAGATAAAAACGGAAAAACCGTTATCACCCGATTAGATGATAAAACTTTAAAAGAAATAGCAGCCGTTACGCATGGAAAATACATAGACGGACGCAATACCAAAGATGTGGTAAATTACATCTCCGATGCCTTGAAAAAAATGGATAAAAAAGAATTTGAAACTACCAAATTCTCTGAATATAAAGACCAATTTCAATGGTTTTTGGGAGCCGGGTTGTTTTTCTTGGTATTATACATGTTGATTTTAGAACGCGAAACCCAATGGCTACGCAAATTAAATCTATTTGGAGAACTCGACCGGTAAAATTATCATAAACACAATTAAACGATTAGAGGATTAAAGAATATGAAAAAATTAATATACATAGTAGCATTTATCACCAGCTTTTCATTATTTGCTCAACAGCAAAAGAACAATGAATCCGTGGTAATAAAAAAATTAATCGATAAAGGCTTGCAAGCATATAACCGAGCTGATTATGAAAAAGCTGAAATCAATTTCAGAAAAGCTTTGGCCAAGGATCCGGTTAATGCCATTGCTGCCTATGATTTGGGACTTACAAAAACAGAAGAAGAAAGCCCTATGGAAGCCCTACGTTTTTTCCATAAAAGCGCTAAAAACTCCGAAAACAAAATTTTGAAGTCCAAAGCCTATTTCAACGAAGGTAATATTTGGTACGAAAAACAAAAATATGAAAAAGCGATTGAAGCTTATAAAAATGCTTTACGCAACAATCCAACCGATGAAGAAGCCCGTTATAATTTGGCCTTGGCTATGCAAAAATTAAAAAAACAAAATAAAAACAAACAGAATAAACAGAATAAACAAAACCAAAAAAATAAAGATCAGAAAAACAAAGACCAAAAAAATAAAAATCAGAAAAACAAAGACCAAAAAAATAAGGATCAGAAAAATAAAAAAGGAAACAAAGATCAAAAAAACAAGGGAGACCAAAACAAAAAAGACCAGAAAAAACAAGGAAAAGATAAGAAAAAAGACGACAAAAAAGGAAAAGACAAAAAAGATAAAGGAGAGCAAAAGAAAGACCAAAAAAATAAGGAAAAAGGAGAGCAAAAGAACAAAAAAGACGGTAAACAAAATAAAGATAAAAAGAAACAAGAAGGTGAAAAGGGCAACCAACCCCAAAACCGTCAAGGGCAAGGAGAAAAACGCAAAGTAAAACTCACGCCTCAACAAGTAAAACAATTGTTGATAGCCTTAAAAAACAAAGAACAAAAAACCCAGAAAAAAGTCAAAGCCAAAGTTGTCAAAGCCAAAGCCGGCAAGAAAAAACAAGACAAAGATTGGTAATACACCGAAAACTAATAAATCATTTAAGTCATCGTGTCACTCTACTGCTGACACGATGGCTTTTTATTTGAAATTATTTACTGAGAATTCTTTCAGCACTTTTCGACCGCATAATTAGATTTTTTTCTTAAATTAGCGCTTTATAAAACTTATTTTTTATGAATCGATTATTATTAATTTATGTACTGATTTCAAGCTTATTGATTTCGTGTAATCAACTGGAAGAAGGTGTTGACGATGAAAAAGTAATTGTAGTGGATAATCCATACGGAAAGCATGTTATCACCGGTTATGATATTCCATTTACCGCAGAAGATGCAGCAGGCAATGACATTACTTCCAATGTAACTTTTTATGTAGATGAAGTTGCCCAAACAAGCAATGAAATTCATTTTACGCAAACCGGCTCGTATCAAATCACAGCTAAAATGCAATTGGACGGTCAAGAAATATCCAGCATCCCTTATCAATTAGAAGTAAATAACCCGCAAAATTCTACCAAAATTTTAGTAGAAGATTATACAGGTACCTGGTGTGTTAATTGTCCCAGAGTTGTTTATCATTTGGAAGAAGCTGTCAATCAAAACAATCATATTATTCCGGTCGCTATTCATCAATCTACACCAATAGCCACTGATCCTTTTGGCTTTCCGGACTTTGATACTTTAGCATCAGATTATAATGTTTCCGGACTTCCTACAAGTATAATTAACCGGATAAAAGACCCCGAAGGACGTTGGGACGAACAATATACCAGTCTTCAAACATATTTAAACCAAAGTGTTCCGCTGGGTTTAAAAATTGAATCCCATAACAACGGAGGAAAAATTGCCGTAGAAGTATCGGCTCAATTTTCCATGGATATGAACAAACAAGATTTAAACTTAGTTTTGTATTTAATTGAAAACGGATTACACGCCGATCAAGAAAATGCAACCTCCTACTACGGCGGACAAAATCCCATCCCTGATTTTGAACAAAAACACGTTTTACGTGCTGCTCTCAACGGTTTGTACGGAACTCCTTTTGATACCCAAGATGCCACAGCCGGAAATATTCTCAGTCAACAGTTTGAATTTGATGTACCGGATAATGTAACCGATATCAATAATTGCGATATCGTGGCCTTTATTATCAACAATTCAAATGATCAAATTCTTGTCAATATTCAAAAAGCCGGCTTTGGTACCACGCAAGATTTTGATTGATTTTCTTTAAAATCTGTAATTAATTACAATTTTTAAACTGTTCTCATGATAAAGGGAACAGTTTTTGTGTTTTTATCCGTATATTTACAGTCTTATTTTTCAACATAAAATTAAACAGATGAAACGAATTATACTTTTATTCCTTCTTTTTTCCTTCTCCGTTTTTCATGCTCAATACTTTGGAAGGAACAAACCCATATATGACTCATTTGATTTTCAAGTATACGAAACACCCCATATTGAATTATATACCTATTTAAAAAACGATAAATTCAGAAAAAAATTTTTATACGATGCTGAAAAATGGTTTAAACGGCACTATACAATGATGCAGGATACTTTTGACTATAAAATTCCCATAATTCTTTATAATGATCATGCCGATTTTCAACAAACCACGGCTATTTCCGGAGAAATCGGAGTAGGAACCGGCGGGGTTACCGAGGCCCTGAAAAACCGGATAACCATGCCCATACGTCCCTCTTACGGACAAACAGAGCATGTCCTGGGACACGAAATGGTACACGCTTTCCAATATAATATAATCAAATCCGACGATTCGTTGTCCTTTAATAACTTGGCCAACGTATCGCTTTGGATGGTAGAAGGAATGGCTGAATATATGTCACTGGGACGTTATGACGGACATACGGCCATGTGGATGCGTGATGCCGTTTTACACAAAGATTTTCCCATGTTCAAAGATTTGTACAAAGCCAAATATTTTCCTTATCGCTACGGACAAGATTTCTGGGCTTATATCGGAGGCACCTACGGAGATAGAAAAATTAAAGATATTTTTTATCAAAGCCTACGTCTGGGATTTGGACGTGCTGTAGACACATTATTACACGTAAAAGCCGATACTTTATCCAAACAATGGAAACAATCAAACATAGCTTATTACAAGCAATTTATAAAGGGCAGAGATACTATGCCTATAGGTAAAGTAATCTACGATAATAAAAATGCCGGTAATATGAATGTATCACCGGTTATCAGTCCCGATGGAAAAAAAATGATTTTCTTATCAGAAAAAAATGTTGTTTCCATGGATTTATATGTCGTAGATTTGGAAACCAAAAAAATGCGTAGAATTTCCTCCAAATCCATGACCAATGAAATAGACGCTATTGATGCTTTTGAATCAGCAGGAACCTGGTCTCCCGACAGCAAACAATTTGCTTTTATTATTTTTAAAAAAGGTAAAAATCAATTGGCTATTGTAGATGTCGATAAGAAAAAAGTAGTAAAAACCTTGGAAATTCCAGGTTTGGACGGTTTTTCATATCCGGCTTGGTCACCCGATGGAAAATCCATGCTTTTGCTGGGACAACTCGAAGGACAACCCGACTTGTTTGTTTACAATTTTGAAACTAAAAAAACCACACAAATAACCCATGATGAATATGCCGAAATGCAAGCCTTATGGTCTCCGGACGGTCAAAAAATTATTTTTACAACGGATTATTATTATCTCAAACGAAACATTTATCCGGTAAAATATCATATAGGTATACTCGATTTGCCCAGTCATCAAAAAACGTATCCACCTGTTTTTCCGGGGGCAAATAATATGAATCCTCAATACGACAAACAAGCTGAAAATATTTACTTCTTATCCGATTTTGACGGTTTTCGAGATTTATACCGGTACAATTTTAAAACAGATAAAATTTACCGTTTAACCAAGTTTTATACCGGTATCTCAGGTATAACCAAATATTCACCGGCTTACAGTATCGACTATCAAACCGATGAAATTATCTATAATTATTTTAACAATCATCAATATCAATTGGTACAAACCAAAATGAGTGATTTCTACCATACCGAAGTCACTGATACCCAGATTAAGATTGCTCCTTCCCTGCTTCCTCCATACATAGATTTAAATTCCAGTTTGGTAGAAAGACTCTTACGTAACAAATACGAAAACTTGGAAGTCGCAATTGAAAAAAAACCATACCGGCCTAAATTTAAACTGGATTACATCAGCAATATCGGCATGGGAATTTCCTCCAACAGTATGTACGGTACCGGTATGCAAGGAGGAATCAGTATGATTTTTAGCGACATGCTGGGACAACACCAACTCTATGCTGCCGCTTCACTCAACGGCGAAGTTTATGATTTTGGTGCTTTTGCCGCTTATTTCAACCAAAAACACCGGATTGGATGGGGAGGCAGTCTTTCGCATGTTCCTTACAGTACTTATTATCAAGGAGTAGTAAGAGATACTATAACAGTAAACAACACTCCTGTTGAAGTAGATAACTATAAAATCTATACCATCAGGATGTTTGAAGAAAAAGTAGGAATTTTTTCCAGTTATCCCTTTTCAAAAACCCTACGGGCGGAATTAGGAGGTTCATTGGCTCATTATTCCTACAAAATAACTACCCACAATTATTATTTTGATTATTTTGATCCCTATACCGGCTATTCTTCCGGATATTACGGCTATGAAAAAAAGAACGAAGATGCTCCGGAAGGATTTAATTTTCACGAAGCCAATACCGCTTTGGTGGGCGACAACTCCGTTTTCGGGTTAACAGCTCCCATGAAAGGACAAAGATTCAGAATAGGTCTGCAAAAATAC
>Ga0256843_1001765_pt1 | contig 16543 bp, 17 predicted proteins | sample AlvinellametaG_FD_191572 | JGI IMG/M metagenome (GOLD analysis project Ga0256843, IMG submission 191572) | Pompeii worm associated microbial communities from hydrothermal vent at the East Pacific Rise, Pacific Ocean - Alvinella | ecosystem: Host-associated > Annelida > Integument > Unclassified ... | reverse complement strand
AAGAAGTTGTTCAAGAGGAGGTAGTTGAGGAGATAATCGAAGAGGAGATTGTCCAAGAGACTCCACAAGAACCAACACCACAAACAAATCAGAGTGCAATGGTTCAAGAACAAGAAGATAGTGACCTTCTCCTTGCTAAACAGAACAAATTTATGGCTGACTTGGTAGAGAGAATAAACAACAACAAGTCCTACCCACACAGAGCAAGAAGAAGATGCATCGAAGGGACAGTTGAGATAGAGTTTACAATACTTGAAGATGGAAATGTAGAAGATATTGAGATACTCTCAGGAAGAAGAATCTTCCACCGTTCAGCAAGAGAAGCCATCAGCAGAAGCTTCCCTATAGAGATAGACAAAACTATCTTTGATTTTCCAAAGGAATTTACTATCAAGATATCCTATATTTTAAAGAGATGATGAAACTACTCCTTTAAGTGTTGTGAACTCTTTCACATTTGCAAATGCGAGTGTTACACTCAATAATAGAACTATATGCTAAAATACTAAAAAGTATTTCAATGTCAAAAGGCAATTCATGACGAAACAAAGATTAGAACTCTATTTCACAGAAGCTACAAAACATATTAACCTCATAGAAGAGTCACTTGATGTTTTACAACAGGCATTGCCGCTGCAAGACTATGATGCGTTGAACCAGCTACAGAGATTTGCACTTAATGCTTTGATTTTTCGTTTTTCTAAGTTGCAAGATCTCATAGGTGCCAAAATTTTTAGAAACTACCTTGAATACACTGGTTACAATACAGTAGATAAAAGTTTTTTTGATATACTTAAAGAGATTGAAAAAGAGAATATTGTCGATATTGACACATGGGATGAACTTCGAGAGCTCAGAAATAAAATAGCTCATGAATATCCTCAAGAGTTAGATGAAATGTTAGAGAGTATCAATCTTTTTATAGAAAAAGCATCTTCTCTTATACAAATCGCTATAAAGCTGGAGCAAAAATTTAATGAGATTAAAAAGCAAAGAAGTTAGCATTATCAAGCAGACCCTTGGTACTATTTTTGATGATGTCACAATCTATCTTTTTGGAAGTAGGCTTGATGATGAAAAAAAAGGTGGAGATATTGACCTTTTTGTCATAGCTAAAAATGCAACATTCTCCAATAAAATCAAAGCTCTAGCAAAGCTACAAAGAGAGTTGCATAAGCCTGTAGATATTGTACTGCATAAAGACTTTTCTCGAACCATAGAGCAAGAGGCATTAAAAGGGGTTAAAATATGAGCTCTAAAAATTGTTTCTTGACTAGATTATTTTAATTTTTTCTCTACATAGTTTTTTATATGTTTATAGATATTTATTAAAACACTTCTTTTATCATAAAGCCTATTAATAGTTTCACTCATCTGCTCTGGTTCATCTTCGTAATTATGAGCTAATTCATTTCTATCGTCTCGTAATTGCTTCCAAATATTTGCATCTTCGAGTAAATATAGTTTTTCCATAAGATTTAAAATATCTATAAATGGCTTACCATCAATATCTTCTTTTAAAAATAACAATACAGTTTTAAAGAGTTTTTGTCCTACAACATCTTGAAGTTTAGCAAAACGAAATAAAAACTGATCTATATTTGCGACTTTATCATCGCTTAGGTTTGTATATTTAGACTTATTTAAAGGCATAAACTCTGACATTTTCTCTGAAGCATTATTTAATCTTTCTATATGCTTATCACACTCGTAAAATATTCTATTTAATTTTTCCACTATGATATCATCACTCATAACAAAACTCCTGTTTTTATAATCTCTTTTTCTATACTTCTTTCTTTGTCTTTTGATACAACTATATCTATCTTTTGAGTACCAATCAAATCATACAGTTTAAGTCTAAATCGACTTTTTTTATCTATCTCTTCTGCAATATCTAGTTTATAAGACAAATCTATATATAAATCAATATCTCCACCTCTTTTACTATCATCTACACGACTTCCAAAAAGATAGACTTTACCATCTTCAAAAACTTCTATAAAAGCCTTTTTTATAGCCTCGATTTCATATTTAGTAAGTCTCATATCTTTTGATTCCTAATTAAACTTTGTATCCATATTATAACCATCTACTTAGCACCCACTTTTAGAAAAACAACTTTTATGGTTTTTATAAGTATGACAAAATCACTCCAGAGTGACCAGTTTTTTATGTACCACACTTCAAGCTCGTTTCGCTCTTTAAAAGTCAAGTTGTTTCTTCCACTCACCTGCCAGAGTCCTGTAATGCCAGGCTTTACTTTTAAAATGAACTTCTGATGCTCTCCAAGTTTCACTGACTCGCTTAGCATGTATGGACGTGGACCTATGAGGCTCATCTCACCTTTGAGTACATTTATGACCTGTGCTAGCTCATCAAGCGAAGTTGCACGTAAAAACTTTCCTATTTTAGTTATGCGCGGATCATTTTTGTACTTATGATACTCTTCATAATATGAAACTTCATCAGGATTCTTTTTCAAATACTCTGCTAAAAGTGCATCGGAGTTCTCATACATTGTTCTGTATTTATAACAATTAAAAGCTTTAGCATCTTTACCCATTCGCTCTTGTTTAAAAAATATAGAGCCTTTAGAGTCAAGTTTAATCAAAAAAGATATTAAAAGATGTATGGGTAAAAAGAGAGGGAGTATGAGTAGTGTCAAAAGGTACTCAAAAAAACTCTTTATCCAGATATTATGCTTTAAAAGGAGCCTATTCTCTACTAAAATAGTGTTATAACGAATATTTGAGTACTCTATAATGCTTGAGTGTGCAAAGTTAATGTCAGTAATATAGGGAACAATGAAGAGCTCCCTACTCTCTTCAAGATGCTGTGAGATATGCTCATTTAAACGCTCAGGCTCTAATGACTTAGAGATAATGATGACACTGTCACATTCACTCTCTACAGGAGTCATACCAAGGTACCAGTTGTCAACAAGCTCCTTCTTAAAACGCTCCACTTCACTCTCTACTCCAATCAGTAGTACCTTTGATTTAAAAGAGTCAACCAAATAGAGCAGTTTTTTACTATAGCGTTTGAAAACAGGCATCAACAATGCACCCAAAAAGAAGTAGAGTGTTAAAAAGAGTCTAGAGTACTCAAGGTTTGCTTTTGAGAGTGCCAGGATGGTTAAAACGAGGAGATAAGCTATAAAGAAAACCTTTATAACCTTGTAACTCTCCTGCCAAAAATCGTACTTGAGAGTATATACTTTTTCAAGATAGAGTAAAAAAACTATAATCACAATGACAAAAGAGAAGTGTTTGAGTCTTATCTCACTAAATGCAGGAATATCTTCAGCACTTAAACTACCTCGCAAGTAACTAGTCAGATAAAATAAGCCTATCAAAAAAAATATATCTACTATAATTGTTATTAATGTCTGTATTCTCTTTTTCATAATCGTTATTATAACGATTTAGTTTTAGAGAGAACAAAATCTTTAAACTTTTGTTGAAACTCTTTTTTTGAAAATTTTTGAGCATATTTAGAAATAGTTTTTGCATCAAAGTTCATAGACTCAAATTTTGCTATCGCCTCTATTATGCTCTCTTTTGTCTGCTTCAAAAAGTGTACACCACTAATGCCTTCAGATACACTCTCTTTTGTACCACCGACACCAAGAGCCACTACAGGTGTACCACATGCCATAGCTTCAACAGGAACTATGCCAAAGTCCTCTACAGCAGCATAAACAAATGCTCGTGCTTTTTGCATATACTCCAATAAAACAGCATCTTCTTGATAACCTAAAACCTCTACATTGGCATTTGCTATTTTTTTGATAGATTCATACTCTTCACCACTACCAATAACTACTAGTTTTTTATCAGGCATAGCATTAAAAGCCTCAACAATGAGTTTCGTCTTTTTATATGGCACCAAGCGCGAAGCACTTAGATAAAAATCCTCTTTCTCTTCACACAGAGTAAACTTTTCAATATCAACAGGTGGGTAGATAACAGTAGCTTCTCTCTCGTAAGTTCGAGCTATTCGCTCTTGAACAAATTTAGAATTTGCTAAAAAATAATCTACTCTACTTACTGTATCTAAATCCCATTTTCGTATATACTGTAAACTTTTCTCTACTAAGAACTTCTTTGGTTGAGAGAGATTAGAGGTATACTCATCATAAAGATCCCACGCATAACGAATAGGTGTATGGCAATAAGATATGTGCAGAGCACCTTCTCGTTTTTTAACACCTTTGGCAACAGCCCATGATGAACTAATCACTAAATCATAAGTTGTAAGATTTAAGCTCTCTGTAGCCTTTGGAAAAAGTGGCAGATAGTTTCTAAAGTGTTTTTGAGCCAATGGCAGATTTTGTATAAAAGAAGTTGTAACAGGTTTTCCTGCGATTATATCTTCCCTCTGGACATCACTTAAAAAATCAACTAAAGAAAATATATCTGCATCAGCAAAAAGTTCTACAATACTTTTTAAGACTTTCTCTGCACCGGCATTTGTAACCAACCAGTCATGTACTATTGCTACTCTCAATCTCACCTCTTTATTTATTTGAATCTTTAATATATCTTAACTTATCAATTAATATAAGTAGAAACTTAGTAAAAAAATGTGGCATAAATATAAATAGAACAGTAAAGATCCAAAAACATTTTTCAAATTTAAAATAAGCAAACAATATTTTAAAACAATTGTTACTATATTGAACTTTTGACTTATTGCTTTTTAATCTCATTATATTCATTGGATAATAGAAACATAATAATCTTTTTTTTATAATAATAGTTAATGGTCTGATATTATACTTTTCTTCCATTAAGTCTAAAATTTCTATAAAATTTTTTCCAAAAACTTCACAAAATTCATAATTTGCACTATTAAATTGTCTTGCTGCAAAAATATTACAATTAACATATATATTAGTAAGACCACGAATAGCAACCAATAAGTTCCAATATACTTGTCCTAAATTATTATTCGGTATGTTATTAAGCTGTATATTATTTAATAAACTTTTATTAAATATATTAGCACTAATAAATGTAATATTAGTATGAACACTTTTTATAAATTCACTAGATATAGTGTACTCAATATAAGTTGGTTTTTTTATACTATAGTTTAAAATTTCTTTATCTTCTTGAAAATTTTTTGCTTTTAAATGAATTAAACCTATCTGCGAGCTTTTCTTTAAAAGATTAAGTATATACTGTATAGAATTTTTAAAAAATATATCATCATCTCCAAAGATCCATACATATCTACCATTAGCTACATCAATACATTTCTTAAAATTCTCATCTGGTCCAATATTGATATTATTTTTTATATATATTAAATCTAATCTCTTTTTTGCTTTTAATATAATATCTTCTGTATTATCTGTTGAGGAGTTATTGAGTACAATTATTTCAATATTTGAAATATAATCAGCAGGTAATGCATCTACCAAAGAATTTAAACATAATTCTAAGTATTTTGCTCTATTATAAGTTGGTATAGTAATACTTAATAATGGCATTTAAACTTTCCCTTTTAAAAAATTTCTATATATCTTATAAATCCAAGGTAACCCAAAAATATAACTTGATAATAATCCCATAAAAAGATATTTATTAGGAAAATATTTTAAAATAATAATAGTAGAAACAAAGATATAAATACTTGAAACAATGGTTGGTAAAACAAAAAGTTCTCTCTTAAATAAACGTATAAAAGTAACTAAAATATATACAATTAATTGTAAGAACCATGCACAAGACAATATCAAAAAAGATTCCAAGCTTACAACACGTTTTTGGTATATAGAAAAAATATCTATATTATATAACAAATACAAACCTATAAATAAAAAAAATAAAAAAATCAATATAGAGTAATAACTTGTCTTAAAATAAATATCATAAGCTTCTCTATATTTTTTCAAAGCTATAAATTGTGTTACCTTTGGTAGTTTAATATTTAAAACAGCTGTTGAAACAGCAAACAGAGCAGTCATAATCGCAATACTCAATCCAACACGACCAGAAAATACACTACCATAATAATAATATACCATTGGTGTATAAATTTGAAATAATAAGAAACCACTAATCATACTAAAAGAATTTTTAATAAAATAATTAAAAAAAATCTTTTTCTTTTTTCTGGAAAAATTCAAATTACTAAATTTATTAAATTGAAAAAACTTGACTACTTTAGAACTAAAAAAGAGAAACCAAAAAAACATGGAACAAAAAGTAGCTAATGCTAAAGATAAAAGTTTAAACTCTAATATTAAAAATAATATCATTAATATTGATATAGATGCAATAATTAAAGTTTTATATTGATATGAATATAAAACTTGATTAAAGCTTTCAATATAACTTAAAAAAGAAAAACTCAGTGCATATAAAAATAATCCCATAATATACATAATAAATATATATATTATAGAACTAGAGGCACCTTCATCAATATACACATAAAAAAGAAAAGTCACTACTACGCTCATAGTTATAAGGACTTTAATAAAGAATACATTAGAATACACAATAAAAGCATATAGCGATTCAATATTCTTAGTTTTTCCAAAAACATTAAAATCTATAAACTTTAATTCTTTAAATTCATGTGCACCAAAGATAAGTGCAATATGATTTTGTGAAACACTAAATAATAGAATTATAGATCCAAAACTTAATATAAGGAACCATAGACCTTGATCTATTGGATCCAAAAATATAGGAAGCAATAATATAGGTATTAATCCATTTAAAAGTTTAAAAATTTGAAATAAGTATACCCATAATAAATTTTTATTCATCAAAGTTTATTCGTTCTTGTTCAAAGACTAAAGGTCTATTTAATACTTGTGTATAAATTGCACCAATGTATTCTCCAATTATCCCTATAAAAAACAACATAACAGAGAACATAAAAGATGTTAGAATAAGTAAAGGAGCCATACCTAAACTCATAGTATCCCAATATAATAATTTTGCTACAAAATAACCTATACCAACTAAAGCACTAAGGATTCCAAAAAGAACACCTATAAATATTGCCATTCGTAATGGAACTTTAGAATTATTTATAATACCTAACATTCCCATATCATACAATGAATAAAAGTTATTCTTAGTTACTCCTCTTACTCTAACAGGTTGATTATATGGGACTAACGCTACTTTATACCCAACTTCACCAAGCATACCTCTAAAAAATGGATATGGGTCTTTCATCATTTTAAGTGCTTCCATAACTTTTCTGTCAAAAAGTCCAAAACCTGTAGAGTTCTTAAAAATTCTTACTTCTGATAATTTACTTAATAATTCATAATATAATTCACGAACTTTAAACATTAAACCATTTTCTTCACTTTCCTTTTTCATAGCAAGTACAATATCATTACCTTCTTCCCACTTCTTTATAAACTCAGGTATTAACTCTGGAGGATCCTGTAAATCTGCTACGACTGATATAACAGCATCTCCTGTTGCTTGAAAAAGGGCATGGGTAGGAGACTTGATATGTCCAAAATTTCGACTATTTACTATAATTTTTACATTTTTATCTTTTAAAGCTATCTTTTTTAATATTTCAACGGTTTTATCTTCTGATGCATTATCTATAAATATATGCTCATACTTATATTGTGACACTTGCTCGTTCATTACTTTTTTCACTTGAGTATACAACTCTTCTACATTTTCTTCTTCATTATAACAAGCTGTTACTATGCTAATTTTTTTCATTTTCAACCTCTTTAAATACAATTTTTTTATTCAATACAAACGATACTATCGCAAGGGGAGCCAAAAGTATAAAACCATTAATATACATATTTTCAAATCCTGAAGTGTTCAACAACCAAAGCCCAAATATATTTAATAAATATATTATGATATATACCATTATAAATCTAAATATTAAACTATTGTCATGGCTGTCAAATACTAATTTTCCAATAGTCTTAAAATTGAACAAAACTCCAAAAATGGTAGAAAGTAATACCGCAAAACTATAATGGATACCAAAAAATATAAAAATAGCAAATAAAGAGTATCCAAATATGGTATTTAAAATACCTACTAATACAAATTTTATAAATTTATTATTTTTCATTATTATAAACCATTATAAACCAGAATATTAAAAATATTAACAAATATATTAAACTATTGTAATAAGGGTATTTAAATTTGAGATCAAAAAAACTATCTTGTTGTTTTTTAGCCTCAAAATTTTTTTTATAATTTACATTCTCATCTAAAGAGGATGCTATATTACTAACTTTCAATACATATTTCAACTTCATAGGATATACAATACCATTATTTTTTAATAAACTAATAAAAGTTTTTCTATCTCTTCGTTTTACTAATGATAATAATGGATGTTTTTCTTCAATGGATTTAACAGTTTTGTAATGTTTTACTTTAAAGTTATATAGTTTTTGATTTTTATCTATAAAAATAATATTTTCTTTATACTTAAGTTTATTTTTTTTCGAAGTATATTCTTCAACTTTATACTTCAAAGTTAAATTATTATCTAATAAATATAACTTTGGAGTATCAAAATATACTTCTAATATATTTCCAAATAAATAAGAACTCAATACTAAAACTATTACTAAAACTTTAATCATGTTTATGTTTTTTCCAACTTTTATGTGCTTTTTCTACTAGTTTTTCTGCTTTTTTACGTTTCATATATCCCATAAAGTGCATTTTACCAGCTTTATATCCAGTAAACCAATAACGAACAATTTGAATAGTTCCAGGAAACTTACGCATCATTTCACCTAGATTGTTCACTTTAGAAAAAGGGCCATCTAGTGGTATAGCTATAATTTTATCATCTTGTTCACCTTTATCAAGAAGTTTTATAGCACCTAAAATTTTTACAGATTGAACAGTTCCTCTTTTTACAGCAGGCCCTAAAACTATAATATCTAATGGATCACCATCCCCACCATCTTTTTTTTCTAAAACTGACTGAGGAATAAAACCATAGTTACCAGGATAACCTAAAAATTTCACATTTCTTGGTTTTCCCTTTTTAAACTCCCACTCAATATTACCTGTTTTATGGTTGACTTCCCATTTTGCAGTTGTTCCAGCAGGTACTTCAATGAGGGCTTGATACTCTCCATTTTTCTTATAGTCAACTTCATTGACTAAATGTACATTCGATAGTAACCTATACTCCCCATCTTCTTTAAGCGTAATTTCTTGAGCAAAGAGTGCATATGTAAATGTTATTATAAAAAAAATTATTTTCATACTGCTGCTAAATCTCCCGAATATGTAATCATAGTAGCTTTTTGTACTTCACCACTTGATTGTAAATCATTTAAAAAGCTTGTATTCTCGCCTTTTAATCTGATCTCAGCTGTTATCTCTTCATATTGTGGTGTGATTGTTTTTGATTTTAACATAAATCTATCTACTGACTGTTTTACAGATTTAATAACTGATGTCGAATCTTTATCTGTTGGTATATGTAAAACTAAAAGATATGGTTGTTCCTCTTCTGGTTTTCTTGTCATAAACAATAGCACTATTGTCATAACCACTGAACCGATAAGTGATATATTGAAATATCCTACACCATTAGCAATACCTACAGTAATAGCCCAAAATATAAAAACTAAGTCAACAGGATCTTTAATAGGTGTTCTAAATCTAACTATTGACAATGCACCTACCATACCTAAAGACAATACAAGGTTTCCACTAATTGTCATAATAATCAAAGTGATAACCATAGTAATAGCCACTAAAGACACATTGAAACTTCTTTGGTATAAAACACCTTGAAAAGTCTTTTTATATACATAAAATATAAACATACCTACAATAAAAGAAACACCTAAGTTTATCACTATCTCCATAGCACTAAAACGCTCCATTCCACTTTGCATAGCGATAAAACTTTTGTTAAAGATATCACCCATTGTTATTTGTTCATTCATTCTTTGTTCTCCTTATTGTTCTTGAATTGAAGTTGCATATTAATTATCCTCCCATTGTTCTACTTTAAAGAATCTTCTACCAAGTGTATATTTACTTATAGCCATTCTCTCAGCAGCATCAATTTGTAGTGTTCTATGTATAAACTCCGGTAATGCTGTATCATACTTGATTTCTAGTATTTGCTTACCTTCCAATATACAAGGAATAGTATGTAGGTTATCACTAAAAATATTAAAGTCAGTATTACATGAATGTAAATTTTTGTCAAAAGTAATGCGTAGATTAAAAAAATCAAACATGAAAGCGTCACGAGTATAGTCTATGATTACTTTTGGTTTATACTGCTTTTCTGTAAACTTTTTAAAAATCTTATTTAAAATAGGATTATTATAAGTTAAAAGTTCACCATAATCCCCATCTATTATTTTATAAGCACTTTCTCTGCTAATAGTAGCTGTCTCTTTAAAAATCTGATTGTTAGCTTTATTTTTTATCTCAAACTTTACAGTATCTGTATTTGTATCGTATATTCGCATACGATACTTTGCACGAAACATATCACCTGATTGTTTTTCATAAAGACACTCATCATCATGTGAATCAAAATATAAACTTCGTATAAAATAACCTTCTCTTGGAGTTGAATACCCATCAGCCTTCAAGATTTGTTCTAGTTTTCCAACTAAATTAAAATACTCAATATTTGATATATAGTATTTTAATTCATTTCTTTTTACTGCTAAATTTTGCAACTTTTCTCCTTAAATACTATAAACTCAATAAATTCTAAATAATTTTTATCTATCATATTTAAGCTCCATATCTTTTAGAAACTTTTGATAAGGAGTATTTTGAATATTTTTATACCATTTAAACTCTTGTACTTTAGGGAAAGTATAGTTTTTATTTTTAATACTAAAAGCTGATCTTTTATCTGCTGTAACTTTTTTATTTCCTAGCAGATAGATAGTATCAGCTTCTAAAAATCCACCAGTATCATATCTTTTATTTTTATTGTAAAGATTGATAGCCTTCTCTGTAGAATCTATAAAAATAAGATTATTTGCATTTACTTTAGACTTATCTTTTATCTCAACACCTATTACTGTTCTGATAAATATACCATCCGTTATATTTGCATCTGACCATTCACCTACACTTATCCCTTTGTCCCCTGTATCTATAAATACATTATTTGATGCATTCATTTTAGTAGTCATAATGTCTAATCCATCATTTCCACTTTTATAAAAAATATTATTAGTAATATTTACATCTGATATATCTACATCTAATCCATCACTTCTTGCATTATGAAACTCACAGCTATCTACTATACCTTTAGAGTATGCGATATGCATACTATCATCACCTACAAAATTTTTACCTATTTTACAGTGTCTGACTTCAAACCAGTCCATATCATGTATATTAAATGGGCTTGTATAATGAATAAGATTATGTGTATCTAATGAACCATTTTCAAATTTACAATATTCAAACCTACTTCCAGTAGTATTTTTTCCTTGAATAGCTATAAGTCCCCAAGGTTTTTTAGGGTCTTTTGCTATAAATTTTATCGGTTTCTCTTTTGTACCTATAGCAGTAACTTTCCCATAAAAGTAGATAGATGTATTTGCATCCATTATAAAAATTGTATTTGGTTGAATTATTACCTCTTCAAAAAACTCAATATCTTTATGAATATTAATTTTATCTTTTAATACAATTGTTTTTTTCTTTGAAAAAGTAAATAACAAATTATTTAAATTATTTTTTTCATTAGATAGATTAAGAGATTCTTTTAGTTTCAACGGCTTGTTGTTGATAGCATTTTTAGCTTTGATACTTAATATTGTACTTTTAATATTACTTTCATCAATACCATCAATAATAAATTCATAAACCTTCGCTGTATTAACAACCTTTTTATTAGACAATGACAATACTCTATAATTGCTTTCAATTAATTTTCTTCCTGGATATATAATTTCTAATGGACTTATATTATTCATTTTAGATTTAAAAAGCTTCTTTACAAATAACTTATCTTTCTCTAATAAATTTTGAAAATCTAAAATTGCTGGAGTATTTCCATTAATTGTAAATATAACTTTATACTGTTTCTTTTCAAGTCTTTCATAAGAATAGGATAATGAGATATCATCAATAATATTTTTTATATATTGTTCTTTTCTATTTTTCAATATTTTAAAGTCTTTAATCATAGTTTGTTCTAAATCATTGTATGAATATGGAATTGAAAACCATATTGCATTATTTGATTTAAATAAATCCTTTATATATACTGCTGTATCTTTATATTTATCACTTAATAAATCTTTTTTTGCCACTTCTACTGATTTTTTGTAAATATTAATTATTCTATTTACAATATTATTAGAATATAACTCATAAACTTTTTTATCAATCATATAATCTAAACGAGGATCTAATTTAATTTTTTCCAATAATGGATAATTAGAATTATCTTTAGCTGGACTATCATTCCATTCTCTTAAATCCCATTCTATTGGTTCTATCTTACCTTTATAAGGATCAACATATATTTTATGATTATGATTAAAATCATGATGTGGTGTTCCTGTTATTCTATCCAATGCAATATAGTTAATAAATTTTTCTTTATTAAGTATATTATTAAAAAAGTTATAAAACTTAGTTGTATTGGATTCAAGAGCACCACTAATGAATAAGTCAATATCATTTCTTAATAATTTTTGTTCTTTATTCCTAGAAGATTTTTTTATCCAATAATTAGGGTTATACCACAATGATGTAGCACCAGAGAAATTAATTGGATGGTTACCACTATCTCCATAGTATATGCTACCTGGCATCAGTTTATTTTTTCTCAATAAACTTTCATCAACTTGACTAACATACATATATACACCCATATATTTATTATTTATAAAAACTCTAACTGGATAATAATCTGGTGCAATTAAACCTAACTCTTTAGCAATTTTATAATTAGCCACATCTCGAAAATTATATATATATGGAGGATTAATTAAATTAAACTTTTTTTCCATATTATACACATCATCATTACTAAGCTTAATTCTTAATGATTTTTGTGTATATAACCAATGATAATTACCTTCACCTCTATATCTTAATTTTATTTTTAAAATTTCCGGTAAATCACTAATCTTTAAAAGAGCCTTATAATATTGAGATTTTCCACTATTAGGTAAATCTTGATTTAAAGCTTCTAAAAATTCTTTTTTTATTGAAATATGAAATGACTTTAAATTTGATTCACTATCTTTCTGTACATTACTACTAATCAGTTCATACCAACTTTTACTAATCTCATTGAAAAATAAAAATTCAAAAATATCATAATTTAATTCTATCTCATGGCTAGTTGTATATTTATATTTATAGAATGTTATCATTGTTTTATAAAAAAATGTAAAAACCAATATCACTGCTAGTAATAATATAAATGAACTTATTTTATTTTTTTTAAAAAAAGAAAAATCATCTATATTTAAATCTTTAATCAAGTATAAATATAAAATTATACAGAGAATAAATAGAATATTAGCGTAATAAGTTTTCTTATCAATTAAATATTTGATATTAAAGTTGTCTATTTTTCCATTAAAATATCTTTCAGGCTTCCAACCATAACCAATCGCAAGATGATTGAAACTACTATTCATATTCGATAAATTATTATGTATGATTTTATCATTAAGTTTAATGATAATTTTATCTTTCATATATTTTATTTTTAAATGATTTACTTTATTAAGTTCTATATTATTGCTAATGGTAAAACCAACCAAATTATTTGATTGATTTCTTGTTACAAAGCCAAGATGTTTATTGGAACTGAATTCTACTCTAAGACCATTACTAAGAGTATCTGTTTGAAAAATATTATCATATAAATGATAACCATAATAAGTAAAATCAAAACTAATTAAAACTTCTTTAACATCTTCATTATTAAAAGAAAACTTTTGTTCATAAAAATTCTTTTTTTTGACATCGTAAGATAATCCTGATAAGGCAATAGAATCCATATCTAATATTTTCTGAAAAAATCCTAAATTAAAATACAAAAAAAACAATAAGACAAAACCTAAATAAAAAATTATTTTTTTAATTATTTTTTTTTCTATATACACTTATTAATTCTCCTTTTTCAACTAAGGTATAATCTTTTTTTACATCTTTCCATAGTTTATTTAAATTTTCAAGTTTTGGTATTCTTTGTTTTAAAGACTCATTTCTCCAAAAAGGATCAAGATCAAAAAAAGACATCTTTTTCATTTCTCTATTGAAGTCTCTATCTATATCATTATCTACAAATAATATATCTGCTTCATTATTAATCTGATTTTTTATCATATCAAATTCATCTAGAGTTACTATACTTGAACGAAGTTCAAAAAATGGAAAACCACTATATTTTTCAGATAATATACCTAAAATATTGTCATACTTTGAAATCATATATATCTTATCTGATGCAACATACTTTTTTATTAAATTTATAGAATCTTCGAATGGCTCAAATGAATAGGTTGATATAATACCACCTGCTCTTGGATAGTCCCATTTATAAAGTTTATGTGTCTTAAAAACATTATCATAATCTTTTTTTTGATATATAAAAGAGTTTAATGTCTTTGCATAAACTATTAAGAGACTAAAGACTATTACAAAAGATAAAAATCTTTTAAATTTAAAATTAAATAAATTATATACAATCATTGAAGGTAGAGCATAGATATAACAATACATAACTATATTATTGACTGTTCCGTGCCATATAAAATACGTATATAAAAACTGTGTATAAAACAGTACAAAAATATATGCATATAAATAATTATTTTTCTCTAACTTATTATACAAATAAACTAATATAACCCATTGAATAAATACAATTAGTAATACTAAAAAATAAAATGCATTGTTATTAAAAGGAAATGAATAAAATCCATCTAAAAAATATTTTATAGATGGATTTTGCATCATTGGATAATATTTTAATGATAAAAATCCAATTAATAATGTAATAAATAACGATAATATAAGAAATTTATCAACACTATTTTTTTTCAAATAATTTACACCCAAAGGAATAGTCAAGGTAGCTATCATCGATAAAATAATAAATTGACCAAAATCTTTAGCTATCCAAATCGATAAAATTGACAATATGATTGCAATATAAAGATAAGTAAAACGTTTAGTTGTCATATACTTATATAAAATAGTTATAATAATTAAATCTAAAATATGTCTAGAATTTGTTACGGTAGGGGCATAAGAGAATGCATAATATTTATTTCCATACAATGCAATTCCTAAGAATAGTATAAATCCTAATCTTATATAATTATCTTTGAAAAAAAATAAGATTAAAATAACTGCTAACAAATAATATAACTGATCCACTGTTTTTTTTGCTTTTTCATAGTTATTTAAAGAGAAACCTCCAAATAAATCCATAACACCTTTAATAATCTTCACACTTAGATAACCATACTGAGAAAATATTTCACTATTTAAACGATTTAAATTCATTTCATTAATAGGAGATAACAAAAAAGAATTTTCATGAAAATAATATCTATCAAATATTTGCATATTTTGTTCATATATATTAAAGTAAATAAAGTCCATTTTTTCTTTAAGTAACTCCAAACTATCTGCCTGTAATGATGGATAATTTGAAAAATATTTTTTTAATATATTACCTTCAATATATAATGTATTATTTATATCTTTATCAAAATTATTCTTATTTAAATAATCTGAATAGAGCATTTTTTTTTCTTTTGAGTAAGGTATTGACTTTAAAGAAGAATTATATTTGACTAAAAAATTTTTATATGATTCTTTTTGATAACTATCTAAAATATAGTAATTGCTCATATTATTAAAACTTAAACCTAAATTTCTTTTATCATCAAAATATATATTATTTGATGTATATTTCTGTTCACTATATGGATTGAACAATAAATATTTATTAATATAGTCATAATTACTAACTGTTTTATCCCCTATATTTGTTGATTCATCCATATAACGATATTCATTTAAAAGTTTATAGTCATCAGTAATATGATTTATATAAAAAAAACTTTGAATGGAAATAAAAATAAATAATATTAAATAAAAATACTTGTGAAAATATTCATCTATTCTATCAAAAATAATATTATTTTTCATGATACGCATTTTTCCATATCAATATAGTAAAAAAAACAGAGGTAGTAAAAATAAAATATAAATAATAATAAAAAAATAAATTTTTACTTGGATTATAAAAATAATACACCCATTCAAGATAATTATACTTAATATCAATTTTAAAAAAATATTTTTGAAATATCTTATATGAAATAATTTCAAAAATTATAAAATAAACAATGTATTTTATATTCATTGTTTAATAAACTCCCTTATCATTGATATCATATACTCTATAGCCTCATCACCCATACCAGGATAAAGCCCTATCCAAAAACTGTCATTCATAATTTTATCTGTATTTGGCAACTCACCTATCACTCTATAATCAGCACCTTCTACCATTGTAT
>Ga0256843_1001764_pt1 | contig 16548 bp, 8 predicted proteins | sample AlvinellametaG_FD_191572 | JGI IMG/M metagenome (GOLD analysis project Ga0256843, IMG submission 191572) | Pompeii worm associated microbial communities from hydrothermal vent at the East Pacific Rise, Pacific Ocean - Alvinella | ecosystem: Host-associated > Annelida > Integument > Unclassified ... | reverse complement strand
AGAAGAATGTATCTGGCACTATAATTTTAAATCACTCAAGGAGGCAAATAATATTATTTCAAGATGGATAGCATTTTATAATCAGGAAAGAAAGCATTCGGCGCTGCAATATAAAACACCGGCAGAAGTGTTTCGTTTAGCAGCTTAAGTGTGCAGAAATGGAGGGGTCATTACATTTCTTTTACCCATAAATCATCAATTAAATCATCTGTTTTGTTAATACTATTTAAAAGTTTATCGACAAGTTTTGTTTTTAAGTCAATTGGCAAAATATCAATTTCATCAAAGAGCTGTTTTTGTTGTATTGTAGTCATGATAATCCTTCGTGTTTTATACCCCAAGGGCACTTAGTCTTTTGGTAATTATATCAAAAATTTAACAGTTTTCTTTTTCTTAAAATTTTTTCAAGTAAAACTTGCACAAAGTGCAACCGCTTTTGCTATTTTTGGTTACTTTTTTAAAAAGTAACCAGGTGGAGTTAAAAATAATGAAGTGTTTTTAATGTTGTTTTGCAAAAAAACTTTCTCTTCGGTTTTTTTAAGAGACTTGGCACTTTATAGGATAACGATTGAATACAGCCAATAAGTTTCCCGACAGGGATACTTATTGGATTCTATGTTTTGTTGTCTTTTACGATACAATTTTAGTTTTATCTTCGACTAATTGACCTGTCATATATTTATGTAAAACACTTTTTATGAAAGTTTGGTATTTTAATCCTTCTTGTTCCGCTCTTTGTTTGATTTTGTCAAGTTCTTCTTTAGATATTCTGATATTCATCTTTGTTTCATGTTTTTTAACATATTCTTTGGCTGAAGATTTTAGTTGTTTGATATTTTTTGTATCACTATCTAGTTTAGTTATATCAATATTATCCCAAATTTTCATATCTTCCTTTTCTTCATTATCTATAAAATTATTTTTCATTTTTCTTCTCCAATAGTTTTTTATATCTTCTATCTGGGTAAATAGTTTTTAAAACTATTTCATCTTCATTTTGAAGATAAGGAACTCCATAAGTATAGTCATTCAAATCTACGATCATAAGCCTTTGATGAGGATATTTTTCTTTATTAGGATGAGCTATATCATGTAAAATTTTATCGTTTGCAATAGCTTCAATAACTTGTTCAAAAGTTATGCCTCGTTCTTTAAATAATTTCTGATTTTTCTCTTCATCAAATATAAATTTCATAAGTAATTATATCACTTTGTGCGCACAAAGTCAATTTTTGATTTTTTCTTAAGTTTTTACATAGTTTATTAAAAATTGCAATGATAAGTTCCAATACCATAATGATATTGTTTTTTTACAATCATAATAATCTTGGAACTTTGTAAGACAACGGTGGACTTGATGAATAAGTTCCCGTCAGGGAATCTTATTCATCATCCAAGTCGCCACCTTAAAAACCAATTAAATTCTTAAGATTCTTTCCAAAAGTAGCGATAGCGGTTGCTTTAGCAAACTTTCCCTGAAAAGTAGAAAATTCCAGTAAAATTATGAAAGAGAAAAAGAAGGAGAATTTTCTATGAAGAAGTCTAAATTCAGTGACAGTCAGATTTTGGCAATTTTAAAACAGGCAGAAGGCGGTATGCCGATACCCGAACTATGCAGAGAACACGGCATCAGCAGTGCGACATTTTACAATTGGCGATCAAAATACGGTGGGATGGATGCGTCTTTGATGAAGAGATTACGAGAACTTGAAGAGGAAAATCGACGACTAAAAAAGATGTATGCTGAGGAACGTTTAAAAGCGGAAATAGTCCAGGAGGCTTTGGATGGAGTGCAATGGAATTCTGCTTGCAGATAAAAAAAGTGGTAAAGCCATCTTCAAGAAAGAGGATGGCTGTAAGAGCAGTCAAAGAAAAAAAGATTTCTGTGAGATTTGCGTGTAAAGCTTTTAAAATCAGTGAGTACTGTTATAGATATCACCCCAAACTCAATGAGGAGAATGAACTCATTGCAGATTGGCCGGTGCGGTTAACACAAAACCGGCGTAACTGGGGTTTTGGACTCTGTTTTTTATATTTGAGAAATGTTAAGGGCTTTAAATGGAACCGTGCAGCGAAGCAAACCCCACAGGAACGAGGACAAAAACGGGTATATCGGATTTATAAGGAGCTAGAGCTGAATTTGAGGATAAGACCAAAGAAAAGAATCAAAAGAGAGAAACCGGATGAACTCAGTGTTCCAACTGCACCCAATGAAGTATGGTCCATGGACTTTATGCATGATCAGCTAAATGACGGTAGAAGTTTCAGACTTTTCAATGTGATTGATGATTTCAACCGTGAAGGATTGGAAATCGAGGCAGACTTTTCACTGCCTGCACAAAGAGTGATAAGATCATTGGATAGAATCATTGAATGGAGAGAAAAACCCAAAATCATCCGGTGTGATAACGGTCCCGAATATATCAGCCAAAAATTGCAGAATTGGGCCCAAAAACAGAAAATCAAGCTTGAGTATATTCAACCTGGTAAGCCTCAGCAGAATGCCTATATCGAAAGATATAACCGTACTGTACGATATGATTGGCTTAACCAGTATATTTTTAAAACCATTCAGGAGGTGAGAGAATTTGCAACCAAATGGCTTTGGGTGTATAATAACGAACGCCCGAATATGGCAATAGGTGGGATCACTCCCAAGATGAAGTTGGCTCTTGCAGCCTAGTCTCTACTTTTGGAGGAGTTGGAAAATGGGAGGATTACCATGTAGCAAAAAATAGGAGTAAATATTATGTTAAATTATAATGAAATTGTTAAAACAATAGAATTAGAACCAATATCTGTTAAAGATGGTGAAGAGTTAAACTTTAGAATAGAAATTATAAAATCAAATAATAAATATAAATCGCAATTGTGGAGAGTTGAAACATATCGTATTGCTTCTGCATTTGGAAACAATGATATTAGTGATGAAGAATGTTTGATAAAAGATAGTTTATTTCTTGAAAATATAGTTGAAGATACAATTGAAAATTGTATAAACAAATCACTTCAATATATAGAAAATAAATTATTAACAGCATAAAACCTATATTAGGAAGAAAGGAACAGAATACTCTATTGGTTTGTACCCAACATTATATTAATAATATTAGCCAACTTTTTGTCGCACATATAACAAAACAGCGGAAGAGGAATATGCTAACCCAGCCGACAATTTAGGCTTTATCTTGCAAACAAGATTTTAAAAGTTTGAACTTAAAATAGCAAAATCGCATATTCCTCGCTTCGACCGTTAGTCATACTAGGAAAAATTAAAATGGAAGAAAAAAATAACAATATAAATATAGATAAATCATTAAAAATCATAGTAAGCATTGCAATCTTAACTATAGTTATTGCTTTTGGTATGTACTTTTTTAATTTTCATGGAAGCTTATCTAATCAACATGAAAAATGGGGAACATTTGGAGATTTTATTGGAGGAACATTAAATCCTATATTAAGTTTTTTTGCCTTAATTGCTTTACTTAAAACCATAGAATTGCAATTTCAACAATTAAAAATTTCACAAGATGAATTAAAATTATCAAGAAATGAATTAGCAAAATCTGCTAAAGCATTAACAGAACAAAGTAAAAATATTCAAAAACAAAATTTTGAGAATACATTTTTTAATTTATTATCATTACATAATAATATTGTTAATAATCTAAAAACTTCTTCTCCAAATGTTATCTCAACTATACAAAGAAGAGAAAGTGTGTATGATGAGTATCAAGGAAAAGAAGTTTTTAAAAAAATTATAAATGAAATAAATTTTGAACAAGATATCATTATCCAATATATAAAAATTTATGAACAGTATCAAACAATTATAGGTCATTATTTTAGAAATATTTACCAAATTCTTAAATTAATTGATAAATCAGATATTGAAAATAAGAAATTCTATACAAATATATTAAGAGCTCAACTATCTAATGATGAATTATTATTAATTTTTTTAAATGGTGTAACATATGGTAAAGAAAAAACAAAACCACTAATGGAAAGATATGAATTTTTAGAACCATTAAATGTCCCTTCTAAATATCTTGGAAACTTTCAAGATATAGCAAGTCAATATAATAAAAAAATTTTTGGACAAAGTAAAAGTTTACTATATGATGACTAACAAAACTTTGGAGCCAATAAGAAACCCTGTGACCTGCCCCTTCCAAAAGTAGAGATTTTGTTAAAACGAGTTTAGATGAAAAACAACATAGTACGCACATCCGCTTTTACGGACGTGCACATATCTTTATGAGACTTTTGAAGATTTACTAATTTTAAAACTTCCCGATAACGTTGATAAACCAACCGCCGGCACGGTAATCATTGATAGTCGTCAAATCATCGCTAAAGTCGGTAAAGTTATAACCGACACCTAGCTTCACATGATCGCCGATATGCTTGTAGATACCGGCTAAAAAACCTCTCTTGTCTCCGTCATCTTCCTGGGAGAGCATATGCAGCTCCAAAAGCGCATCCCAGCTCTTTATCAGGTGATAATTTAGCCTTAATGCAGTCAAGTAGAGATTGCTCTCGTACCATTCGCCGCTATCTCTGTCACTACGCAAGCTATAACGTTTCATACCGACTTTTGAGCCGATACTCCACTTGCTTGAGAGCCGGTAGCTCATCTCTGCACTGACGATATGGCTTTTCTCATCCGGTGTACTCTTTTCCTGTCCGACAGATGAAAGATCATACAAATAGGTATACTTCCCGATAAAATTAAATCGGTTGTTCTCAACCGGTCGGTACGCAAAACCGACACCCGCCTCGGTAAAGGTTGCGATGTTGCGGTTTGTGACCTCATCTTGTGTTTTGGAGTAGTTGAGCTTTGCCATCAGCCTCCAGGAAGGGTTGAGTCTGTAACTTAACCGGTTTGTCGTGACGTATTGTGTCTCATCAACTGTGTCGGATTTATCTTTCCGGTACTCCAGTTTCGTACTTGCCGTGACATCTTTGTTTGCATAACTCAAAGAGACGGACAAAGCGTCTCTATCGCGTTGGTCTTTGTCATCGTAGTTGATCTTGGTATATGTCACGTTCGCTGTCAAATATTTACTAAACGCATAGTCTATACCAAAACTATTACCCACACCGGACATCGTATCGCTATGACTAAACTGGTGTTCGGAAAAAACACTCAATCTATCCGTAAGCTTAGAGCGTTCTCCCACTGTCAGGATGTTTCTGCCTCCCCGGGTAGAATCAGTCGAAAGTATGTAGTTGGTATACAGGTTATACCCCTCGGCAATATTATAATCGGCACCGATTTGTACGGCATCGCCTCTGTCACCGCTACTTACTTCACCGTTAAACGTAAACTTACCAAGGTGCACATCTGCTCCTAAAGTATAGAGGCTGTTATCCCTATAGTTTCCACTGCTATCAAGCGTATACTGAGACGCAACATAGACGTCGTAATAGGAGTTGATCTTATAGACCACTCTACCCCCTGCAAGTGTCCCTTCGCCGGTTGTTTTGCCGTTTTCTTTGGTTTGGACATTGCGTACTTCTGCCCCGAATGTCAAAGATTTATAGCTTACGTCGCTCTCGACACTGGCTTCGTTTTGCTCCTGAACTCCCTTTTTAAGGTGGGTTGCTCTTGTCGTAATTTTCAAAAAATCTTTCAGATACGACGTCGCTTCGACACCGTAATCTTCCACTTCCTGTGCTTTGCCGAGTCTGGCATTTGAAAATCCCTCGTCTCTCTTTTTGTACCACAAGAGTGCAGTCGTATCGTTTTTGACCTCTTTGAAGTCCGAGAGTGCTACTTTTGCTTCCACACCGTACGCATCTCCTGAAATATTGGAGTTGTTCGTATCAATCGTCTCAAAACGCAATCCTCCGTCCATAGAGTAGAAGTTGGCACCGTTTGACTGCAAGGCATCCGAACTGGCAAACTCCGCCCTGATATAACTGTTTTTCGCCGCTTTAAACGTTACGTCCGCACCTTTGACTTCATAATCACCGTTACTTCTGCCCTCATGACCGTATGTCGCACCTACGGCGATATGGTCGTTAAGCCATTGTTTGACTCTTGCACCGTATGTTGCCTGATTGGCTTTAAAATCATCCGGCAAATATTCATAATCCACTTTCAAAACCACTCTGTTACCGTCCAGCGGATAATCTTTGATGATAGAGGGTCCGCTCATTTTGGTACGCGGTGTCAGCGGACGGGTGAGAATGATACGCCCCTGAATTTCATCGATTTCATAATCCTTACCTCGCTCAAGCTCTATCTTTTGCGCGACACGTAAAGAGTTGCGATCCATCACTTCAACCCAGACCTTTTCACTCCCTTGAAGGATATCTCTGTTTTTAAGATAGTACAAACTACCGCCTGTTGCTTCAAACGCATTGTGTGCGTACGCGCTCTGGGCTTCACTGGCAAACAGGATAACATCGCGTTTATTATCGCCGTATTTTGTCGTTTTCATCGACCCGTACTGCAGTTTCGCACCGTACAAAGAACGGTTGATATTGGCAAATTCGTTTCCTGTCACGGAGGTATTATAGTTCCCCCATACCGCTTTGGATTTGTCCCAGTCAACCCGCACGTAGAGTTTACCCATCGAGTCGGTATCTTTGTAAGAGGTCGAATCGTCACCGTATACATAATAGTACTGATCCGGGTCAAGATGTCTGAAAACCGTCGTCGGATCTTTTTTGGTGATATTTTTAAACATATCTTTGATATCACCCTCTCCGGTATCCATTTGCGCAGTGATCAGGTACTTGCCTTTGACTTTACCTTTGATATAAAAAGCAAGCCTTCCGTCGACAAAAATATCCTCGTCATAATGATCATCCGCTTCCAGCGGTTTGATATTGCCGCTGACGCTGTATTTACCTGCCGTAAAATCCGCCAGCCCCACCATGAAAACATGGTTGTCCGTTACATCTAAAGCGAGTTTTTTCTCATACGGTATACCGTCACTCTCCATCACGGCAATCGGTATCTCATAATGCCCGGCTTGCTTGATCTGTTCATAGACAAATTTACCGTTTTTACCTACTCTGACTTCCTGATTGTCAATCTTTAGCAGTGCATCAGGGTCGATATCGGAACCGTATACCCGTACTCTGGCACCATACACGGGGATAGCCCTTTTGGCAATCGAACTTTTCCCGAAAATCTCTCCTGCTATATCTCTGAAACCGCCTTTTTTCGCTCTGTTTTCGACAAGCAATCTTTTATACACAGTCTCATCGACATTGCCCTCTTTATCATATACCTTGAGTTTATAAAAGAGTTGATCGCCTTCATGAAGTTTTACTTCTGCGGGCTTTATATCCTCCCAGACGATCTCTTCAGGCAATCTGTTGCCTTGAAGCACTTTGATTTCCTGATAACGCTTTTTGTCACTGCTTTTGGCAATCACCAACTCATAGCGCTTGATAAAATCGCTATAGTTGTTGTACGTATAAAACGTCACTCCTGTGTTATTTGTCAAATAAAGCGTATCGGCTTTGACATCAAGATGAGGCACCACGGCAAGAGGGTCGCTGCTTGCCCAGATGATACCGCCGCCGTTTAAATACTCTTTGACATGAACTGTACGCTCTTGTACCACCTTTTTTGTTTCAATCTTGGTGGTTTGAAGCGTCACGTCAACCCTTCTGTTTTTGCGCATACCGCCGCTTGGTCTGTCATTTTCAGCGACGGGGTTACACTCCGCATGATCGACAATAATCGTCTTAAAATCCGCACCTGCCAGACAGGAGGTGAGCAGCGTTGATAACAGTATGGTTTTTTTATTTAGTTTTCTCATTTCGCACCTCCTTTTGTCTGTGCAATCAATCTGTTACAATCTTTTTGCAAAATTCCGAATTTCGTACACTCTTTTTTGGTTTTTGGTGCATTCGGTTTGCCCCACCAGTCATAGAGCGGATTAAATTTCACCTCTTTGTTACAGTTGTTGTACACAACCTCTACATCTTTCATCTTCTCTTCACCAAGCAGGTGTTTAAGCTCTATAAAGACACTTCTGGCTCTTTTGTATGCCAGCTTTTTGTTGTACCACATAGGCGCTCTGGCATCGGTATTTCCTTCGATCACTACCGCACCGTGTCCGTATGCTTTGAGTTTTTGTGCGATCTCTTTGAGTTTTTCCACCTGATCCGGGCGAATACAATCCTGATCCGAATCAAAGTAGATAGACCCTATCTTGATCTCAGTCGGTACCTCAACCGTCTCATTTTTGACAACAACTTTTTTGACGGATCTTGTACGCATCGGTTTTTTCGTTTTGGGCAGACGAACACCAAAGTCGATACGATTCAAACCACCTGCGGTCACCCTGTAGACTCTTGGGTTTTCCGTCGTAAATGTCGCACCTTTCGGTAAAGAGGCGCTATCGACTTTGAGGATAAAGTTTTTACCTCTACCGCCAAATCCACCACTCTCTACATCAGGGACATGGTATCTTCCGTATCCGTCCGTTTCTATGATCAATCCTGTCACCGTTGCCAGTCTCACTCCGGGAATACCCTCTTCACCGGCATCCTGCATACCGTTACCATTCTCATCGGCAAACACTTTTCCGATCACAACGGCATTGTCGATAAACGGATCGGCTTTTACTTTGACCGTCGCTTTGGAGAGGTTACTCACCTCTTCGTCATTGGAGACGGCAACCGCTTTATTGACATGATTACCGTGTGCGGCACCCACACCTACTTTAAGCAGATAGGTCACCGTCACTTTCTCTTTAGGATGTAGTACAAACGGACCAAACTCCACAACATTCTTACCGGTTGCTTGCAAACGGACTTTGCTATTTCCGCGAATCAGCCTTGCTGAGTTTTTCTCATATTTAAAGCCACCGGGTAATATATCTTTGATCTTCAACGCCGCATAGGTAAATGCATTGTCAACATTTTCCACATCGATACTGTATGAAACAAAATCTCCCACATGTGTTGTCTTTTTCGCCACACTTTTGTGAATTACGACAAAATGCGGAGCGATGGCAAGATCTTCAAAATCCTGATCCAGTACATCTCTTTCTCCGTCAAGGACGATTTTAATCACATTGGCATTACCGCCGTCCACATCCTTTAACGACTCATAACCCGGTTGATCCACTTCTACGATCATGTAGTTACCGGGTTTTAATCCCTCGAACTTATAGGTACCGTTGTTGTCCGTATACGTTGTAGCGATATTGGATTCAAGCGTACACTCGCTTCCCTCCAGACAAAGCAACAACTGCCCGTTTTGCAAAGGTCTGTCGACAATTCTGTCACCATCGATATCCACTTTAATCGTTCCTGCGATCATGATGGTTTTTTGATCGTCAAAATCTCTGTTTTGAATATCTTTGTCTACTACGGTAATTGCAATCTTGTTGTCGTTTTTACCGTCTATATCTCTTAGCGAATCAAACCCTTTGGGGTCGATCTCTTTGATCGTATATCTTCCCGGTGTCACGTCACTAAACTCATAATAACCGTTCTCATCCGTTTTGACGGTTTGTATCTTCTCCTCTGCACGATAAAGCATCACCGTTACATCTTTGAGGTTAATGTCTTTTGAACTTTCCACCTCGATGTCACCGTCAAAGTCCATATCCGCGCGTATATGACCGGAGACTTTTAATAGCGGCTCGTCTATAAAATCTCTTCCTGCAATATCTTTGTCACTGAGTACTACGGTGATATTGTTGTCATTGACACCGTCTACATCCGTCACGGACGTGTACCCTTCGGGATCTACTTCCGTTACGATATAACAACCCGGTATCAAACCTTTGAAGCTGTATCTACCTGTTTCATCCGTATGTACGGTGCGTAACGGCGTTGTCTCTTGACAACGGCTTAGTCTCAGCTTGACATCTTTTAATCCTCGCTCTCCTTTTTTATCGCTGTTGATATCTACCGTAACCGAACCGGAAATATCTTTAAGCGCGATCAATCCGATATCGATACTACTGTCACTCTCTCCACTTTGCATGGAGATCTTGTCGGTTGTATTGGTATCAGCGGATATATCGCTGTCTTTTGCCCTATCTTCTCCTGTATGTTTTGGAGAAAGAACATACCCTTTAGGCACTTCCACGGCAACTTTGTAGCGTACAGGCTTTAAGTTTGCAAACTGATACTTACCGGAACTGTCACTCTTTGTCGTTTGATAGAGTGTGCCGTCTTCATGCAAAAGTTTGACCGTAATGCCTGCGATCCCTTCTTCACTTTCATCCTGAATACCGTCTGCATCTCTATCAAGCCATACGGTATCTCCGAGTTTTGCCAGGGCATAGATACCTGCATCGATACTATGGTCGTTTTCACCGCTTTTAATCGTGATCAAATCACTGGTGAAACTTGCAGGATCGATATTGGAATCTTTCGTCTCATCCTCTTGGACATACTTTTGGCTCACAACATAACCTTCCGGCAATGCGATTTTGACAAAATAGTTGCCGGGTTTGAGATTGTCAAAACTATAATGTCCTTTTTCATCTGTCTTGGTCGTGATACCAAGCGGAGCTTTCTCTGCGTCAAGCAGGATCACTTCTATATTTTCGACACCCTTTTCTCCCGCATCCTGTATACCGTTGATATTGGCATCAAGCCAGATAAAATCACCTATAGCACCGTTTTGTACGAAACCGGCATCGAGATCCGTTTTATGCTCTGCGGACACCACAGTAAAGAGATCGCTTATGCCGTTTGCATCGATATCACTATCTTTGTCCTCTTGTGCGGCATTTTGCTTTGTGACGGTGATATTGTCCGCAAACTCAAATCTAACTTTATAGCTTCCCGGAACAACATCGTCAAACCGATACCGACAATTGTCGGTTTTAACACGTTGTACCGTCGTATCATCCCGGCTTAGCAAGACAACATCTATATCGATACCCGCACATCCGTTTTCATCCTGTATCCCGTTTTCATTGGCATCCAGCCAGATGTTATCACCGATCGACGCTTTTTGAAAGAGCCCGATATCCACGCTGACATTTTGCGTATCGGTTGTGATCTCCACCAAGTCGGAAAGAGCTGTTTTGACATTGATGTCACTATCTTTTGCCTCTTCAGTACTGTTTTGCACGGAGAGTGTATACTCTTGCGGTACCTCTACCTGCACGTAATACTTACCTGCAGCCAGAGAGTCAAAACTATAGTACCCGTTTTCGTCCGTCACAATCTTTTTGCGATACACTTGTTTTGCTTCATCAAGCAGTATCACCCCAATGCCCGCAAGACCTTCTTCCCCCTCATCCTGCACACCGTTTGCATTGGTGTCAAGCCAGACTCTGTCACCCAGTTTCGCATCCGTATACAACCCGATATCGACTCTTGGTTCGCTCATACCGCTTAAGAGTGCAAATGCATCCGACACACCGCTTGCAGGATCAACATCGCTATCCAAGCCCTCGTCGTTTCCGCTATTTTTCTGTGTTACATGATAGCCCTGAGGCAATCGTACTTTTACTTTATACGTATCAGGTTTGAGCCCTGTAAACGAATAGATTCCATCCGCGTTGGTCTGGGCTTTCAGTCCGGTTTCAGAACCGTCTGCGTGCAACAGTATCACTTCGACACCCGCCACACCTTTTTCATCTTCATCCTGAATACCGTTTTTATTGTCATCCAGCCAGACTCTGTCACCCAGTGAGCCGTCTTTTACCATACCGATATCCACAGCCGTATTGTTCTGTGCAGAAGTCAGTACGATTGTATCCGTGAATGAATCCATATTGATATCGGAATCCACCTCTCGGTTTTGTCCGCTATTTTTATGTGCCGGTGTATACCCGCCAGGCAAAATCGCCTTGATCTTATAACTACCCGGTTTGAGATTTTCAAACTTATAGTGACAATTTACCGTCGTCTGTTTGCTTTCATGATCTTCTTCATCGATCAGGACAACTTCAATCGCTATATTTTCACAACTTTCACCGTTATCCTGGATACCGTTATTGTTTGTATCCACCCACAAAGTATCACCGATAGCAGCAAGCTGATAGAGCCCCATATCCACACTGTCGATGTGCGTATTGACACCCAGTACAATCTCATCCGTCACCAGTGTCGCATCCACATCACTGTCTTTGGTATCATCACCGCCGCGATTTGACGGTGAGAGATGATACGTTTGCGGCAACGTAAAGCGGACTCTATATGTTTTTGGCGTAAGATTTTCAAAGCGATAGTAACCGTTTTCATCCGTCAACACCTTTTTGCCGGTTGTCGTTTTATCGGCATTGAGCAACTCCACCTCAACCCCCGCGACACCGCCTTCGTCGGCATCTTGTATACCGTCGGCATTTGTATCCAGCCATACGCGATCACCGATAGAAGCGATGGAGTAGATACCGCCGTCTAGGTTCGTATAATTTCCCCCGCTGTGTAACGTCACCGTATCACTGACAAGGGTATTGGGATCAATATCGCTATCTTTGCTCTCATCGTCACCACGGTTTTGTGCAGTCACTTGATACCCTGCAGGCAAGGTGATTTTGATTTTATATTTACCCGGTACCAGCCCTTCAAAACGATACATTCCGTTTGCGTCGCTTTGTGTGGACTTTCCGGCAGGTGTACCATCCTCATGTAAAAGCGTAATATTGATATCCGCTACACCTTTTTCACCGGCATCTTGGATACCGTTTAGGTTCTCATCCAACCAGATACGATCAGAAAGCGTTGCATCCTGCACAAAACCGGCATCAAGATCGGTTCTGTTTTGAGAAGATGTCAAGACCACCGTAGCTGTTTTCCCGTCCGTGTCGATATCGCTGTCTTTGGTATCGTCCCCTACATCTTTTTTGGTGATACTATACCCTTGCGGGATCTCAAACCGTAGCGTATACTCTCCCGGTGTAAGATGGTTAAACGCATAGTGACAATTTTGTGTCGTTACCGATATATTTTGCTCAAGCAGCGTTACTTTTACCTGCAGATTGTCACACGCTTCATTTGGATCCTGGATACCGTCACCGTCGTCATCAACCCAGATACTATCTCCCAACGAAACCTCTTGATACAATCCCAAATCTACAGTCATATTCTTGACACCTGCTGCCAAATCGATACTATCCGTCGTAAATGTCGTCTGATCGACATCGCTGTCCAAAGCATCGTCGTTGCCGCTATCTTTAGCACTCACTTTATAGGTATTGTCGACATCGAATTTCACTTTATATTTTCCGGCACTCAGGTTTTCAAAGAGATATTTACCGCCGTTTGCCGTCGTCTGCTGCGCTACGACACTGCCATCTTCTTTCAAAAGCGTGACATTGATACCGTCGATACCCTCTTCGGTTGCATCCTGAATACCGTTAGCGTTTTTATCCAGCCATACCAGATCACCGATGGATGTTTCCGTATAAAAACCGACATCGATATCTAGTACATCTATCCCGTTTACCAGGACGATATCATCGCTCATGAGAGTTGCGGTATCGATATCCGAATCTAACAATTTATTCGTACCGTCACCTTTGGCAGTCGCTTTGTATCCTGCCGGCAGCGTCACTTTGATCTGATAGGTGCCTTGATTGAGGTTTTCAAACAGATAGTGACAGTTTTGCGTCGTTTGACGGGCGATTTCCGTACCGCCGCTTAAGAGAGACACCTCCAAATTCATACCGCGACAATCTTCACCGTTATCTTGCAAACCGTTTCTGTTGAGGTCATACCAAATCGTATCACCCACAGAAGAGGTTTTATAAAGCCCCGCATCAAAACGCAAATCGGTACTGTTGATACCCAGTGTAAACGTTTCCGTTTTGCCGCTAGCGTCTATATCACTGTCTTTTTCGTCGTCACCGCCGGCATCTTTGGTTGAAATATGAAAGTTTAACGGCGGTGTGATCTGAATATAGTAATCACCCGAATGCAAATTATCAAAATAGTAGTACCCGCTATTGCCGTTTTCATCATCGGCTGTTTTAGTTGTGGCAACCAATGTACCGTCTGCTTTGTATAGTGAGACATTGATATCGTTTAATCCCGCTTCACCGGCATCCTGAATACCGTTTGCATTGGCGTCAAACCAAATAAAGTCCCCCACCTTACTCTTGACAATCACCGTTGTTGCCGCATTGGAAAGTACCGGTAGCGTGACTTCGTCACCGGAAGCACCGGCAGAGTTGTTGTAAAAGTCGTCAGGCTGGTTTGCGGATACATCCATAGTGATTTTCAGCTGACATACTGCATCCTCCTCCATAGAGGCTCCCACGGCTCTAACCGCAGTGACGTCCGCTTTGGTAAATCCACACGTTGCAGCAGGACCGTTTTTATCACCTTCACACCAAATACTATCTGCCGTATTGAGTGCATTGGAGGTATCTTTTGGAGACATATTGACATTTTTAGGCGCCTCTTTTGTATAGTAGTACTTGATCCCAGGACTCAAATCACACAAAGTAGGGGAATTTGGATGGGCGATAAGCTCCATAGTATCAAATGCCCTGTTTCCATGAAACGAAGATCCCGGATTTCTTTTCAGTGCCAAGTCTCTAAACTTAATCGCTCCCTCGTCGCCGTCTCCGTTAAAGGGTAAAATATCGATAATATCAAGATTATTAACCGTTACCGACGAACCGTTTCTGGCATTGACCTCATAACCGATAGGATCACCGTTGGTCTCCTGCGGCTGCGTATAAGTGACATTTTTTGAGAGATTGATCGTTGCCGGTATGGTAACGTTGATATTGACATCCGACTCTCTTTGGGAAGCTTCACTGGCATCTATCTCGGATGAGATGATGGCATAGTTTGTCATAACTCCCTGAGGTGCCGTAATCTCCACCTGCGCTTGATAGATAATATCCGCTATCTCTTCATTGGAAGTCTTTTCTCCGAGATTCCAGATAAGAACTTGATTGTCACTACTACATGAAACACCAAGCTCCGACACATCCGCACACGTTCCGATAGTAGGCTCGGCAGCATTTTGAGTACTGCCGGATATATACTTCAAACCTTTGGGAAGCATATCTTTAATCGTCACACTCGCTTGTTCCGCACTGCCTATATCATTGGTAAAGGAGCTATCGAGTGTAAACGTAACAATATTGCCCGGTTCCACAGAGCTTTTATCCACACTCTTGACAATACGTACCTTACCACCCGAATAAGTCACCCTGTCACCATTCCAATACTCAGGCGGAGTAGGATATGCATGCGGTATATAACTAGGTTTATACCAGGAATCGAAATATTCATTATCTTTAATGGAACCGTAGTTAATCAACTCATCCCCGTTTTGCAAAGGTGTTCCGTCAAGTGTTTTTTCACGTACCTTATGTTTGATCCAGGCATAGATATTTTGTCCCGGTTGCAAAGCTTTACCGTCTTTGACTTTGATTCTTACTTTGGTAATGACACCAAGACCATGCGCTTTTGCTTCATCCATAGTACTATACCACCCGGTTGTGGCACTACACTCCGCAACAACTTCATCTCCATGCTGACTATCCAGATCCCCGCCTTTTGAAGCTAACCAACTATCATCCACATAGGTTGATGCATACTCAAACTCCAGATCGTCAGTATTAAACCCTCCGTTTGCATAGATGTCGAAACCACCTACTCCACTGTATCTGGCTTCATTTGCCGGTATCTCTTCAATTGTCATACGATTGGCATCGATCACGTCACACATCATACCTCCGGTCAGATCGATACCACCGATGTTGTAGTAGGCAAGTCTTGTCGCAAACTCCGCGCCTTTACTTAAAAGACCGTTACCGGCTCTCCATCCTGAAGAACCTCCCTCCGTATAGATCCACTGTCCATGTTCTACGGCGTACCCTTTACTAAAACCCCCTTTGGCATAATAGAGTGTAAGCCCGTAACTGTTATCCAGTTCACTTTCGCTGTCATTTCCGAAGTTCGAATTTCCGGAAGGTGCTGTCGGATCAAAGTCTGTTAAGATATTTTTGGTAGGCAGCGATCCGTCGTCTGAAGTCCCCTCAACTCCGTCTTTTCCTTTTTTTACATCATCAAGAGGTACAAAAACTTCAATCACACCAATCGCCGCAATAGCACGGTTAACAGGAAGATATGACCCGTTTTGCGCCTGTGTAGGTATATGCTCAAGTGTTGCATCAACATGCTTTAAGCTTACCGAAATCTTATTTCCGTTTTGTAAACAAGTTATTTCCTGAGTACCTCTTGGAGTAGCTACCGATCTCTGCGGATAATCCCCGTTAAAATAAGGATAAGGATCATTACTATTAGACCATAAATCCGCCTTACACTCGATAAGTTTTGCATTTGGTGAAACTTCACTTAAATCATCCGTAAACGTGAACGTCGCATCTTTACCCATAGACTCCACACCCAAAAATCCGGGCGCATCATCTTCTTCCCCGTTTACCTCATCCACTTCGACATAGTATTTGTAATAAACTCTATACCCTTTCTCTCCCTCAAATTCATATCCCGACTTATACCAGTAGTATGATTTTTGAAGGTTCCATCTGGGTGCTGCCGTTACCGTTAAAGATACTCCGGCACTATCATCTTGTGTCTGAGCATTTTTGGCTGAAATCTCAAACGAAATATCACCGG
>Ga0256843_1001762_pt1 | contig 16565 bp, 14 predicted proteins | sample AlvinellametaG_FD_191572 | JGI IMG/M metagenome (GOLD analysis project Ga0256843, IMG submission 191572) | Pompeii worm associated microbial communities from hydrothermal vent at the East Pacific Rise, Pacific Ocean - Alvinella | ecosystem: Host-associated > Annelida > Integument > Unclassified ... | reverse complement strand
TCAAAATACCGTTACGGTTGATTATTCTCACACTTTAGATTTGGGAAATTCAAAATTAGCTTTCGGGCTTAAAGCCGGAGTTAATCTGTTAGATGTAGGTTTAACGGATCTATACGTAATTGATCCGAATGATCCTTTATTTTCGCAAAATATATCCGATTCACAACTAAATTTGGGAGCGGGAGTTTTTTATTATACAGATCATTTTTATCTGTCTTTTTCCATTCCTAACTTTTTAGAAAGTGCCTATAACGGAGGTGACGGTTATGAAGCTACCGATGAAATGCATATGTTTTTGGCCGGTGGTTATGTCTTTGATTTAGGTGATAATTTTAAGTTGAAACCTCATTTCTTGATATTTAATAATTTAGGACAACCTCTACAAGCCGATCTGAACTTAAATATGTTATTTGCCAATCGTTTTGAAGTAGGTATTTCGCACCGTTTGCAAGATGCTATAAGCGGTATGTTTAACATCAGATTGTTTAACGGTTTAAACGTTGGTTATGCCTATGATCGACACATTTCGGATGTGAGATTTTACAGTCCGTCATCACATGAAGTTTTCTTAAATTATGATTGGAATTTATCTAAGAAAGTCATGTTATCACCCAGATATTTTTAAAAAATTACAACTATGAAAAAATTATATTATATACTCATTATAACCATGGCTCTGGGAATGAATCATACATTCGCTCAGAAATCATTGATAAAAAAGGCCGATAAATATTACAAAAGATTAGAATATGTAAAAGCAGCCGAAACTTATGAAAAAGTGGTTGCCAACAATAAAGCCGATGATCATGTTTTAGAAAATTTGGCTGATTCGTATTATCAAATTTTTGATACGAAAAATGCTGAAAAATATTATGCTATTTTAGCCCAAAAATCCGATGATCCGGAAGTATATTATCGATATGCTCAAATGCTCAAAGCCAATGGAAAATACGAAGAAAGTATTCCTTGGATGGAAAAATTTGCCCAGATGAAACCTGCTGATCACCGGGCGATTAAATTTAGAGAAAATCCTAACTATTTGCCTCGTTTGCTTGAAACCGGTAAAGACAAGTTTATAGTAAACGAATTACCAAATATCAATACCGAATATGCCGATTTTGGAGCTAAACCATTGGGTAAGAAATTATATTTTGTGTCGGCTCGTGATACCAAAGGTAAAGATTACGGATGGGACGAACAACCGTTTTTAGATATTTATCAAGCAGACTATGTCGATGGAATCGTGAGCAATATTGAAAAAGTTCCTGCCATTAATACCGAATATCACGATGGAACCTTTTGTTTTTCTCCCGATGGAAAAATGATTTATTTTACGCGTGACAATTACCACAATAATGAATATAAAACCGACTCGACAGGTGTCAGCCGTTTAAAATTGTTTTCAGCCAAAATTGTTCACGGAAGATTTGTTAACATTAGAGAATTGCCTTTTAATAATGACAATTATTCGGTCAGTCATCCGGCTGTAAGTCCCGATGGAAAAAAATTATATTTTTCTTCGGATATGCCGGGCGGTATGGGACAATCCGATTTATATGTAGTAGACATTAAAAGAAACAATAAATTTGGCGAGCCGGTTAATTTAGGCCCCAATATCAATACCGAAGGCAAAGAAAATTTCCCTTTTATCAGCAAAAACGGCGATTTATATTTCTCATCTGACGGACATTTGGGATTAGGAGGTTTAGATGTTTTTGCTTGTAAAAATGTCGATGGTAAATTTTCTCGTCCTCGCAATTTGGGAGTTCCTTTAAACAGCGGAAAAGATGATTTTGCCATTTATATTGATGATGATACCAAAGACGGTTTTATTTCCAGTAACAGAACAGCTACCCGAATAGGTGATGATAATATTTATACCATTAAAAATGTTAAGCCGGTTTGCGATGTGCTGATTTCAACCCAAGTGGTTGATGCCAAAACCCAACAGCCTGTTTCAGGTGCTTCGGTAACTTTAACCGATAAAGAAGGGAATCCGATCAAAACCAAACTAACCGACGATAAAGGACATGTTGATTTCTTGATAGAATGTAATAAAGATGTTGTGGTAGAAGCCAGATTGGACGAATATGAAAATACTAAAACAGAAGTAGCTGCTACTGATTTGGAAGAAGTGGATGTCACTTTAAAACTCAATCCGATTGAAAAAATCATTACCCCGAAAGAATTGGCTTTAAATCCTATTTATTTTGATTTTAATAAATGGAATATTCGTCGCGATGCTGCTTTTGAATTGGATAAAGTGGTAGAAGCAATGAAAAAGTATCCCGATTTAAAAATTCATATTGTGGCCCATACCGATTCAAGAGGGCCGGCATCTTACAATCAAAAATTGTCTGAAAAACGTGCCAAAGCAACTATGGAATATATTATTTCAAAAGGTATAGATCCGTCACGCTTAACGGCAGAAGGAAAAGGTGAAAGCGAGCCGGCTGTTAAATGTGGCCCTTGTACTGAAAAACAACATCAATTAAACAGACGTTCAGAATTTTTAATTGTTACGGAAGAAACGGAAGAATAATTTTTACTTGAAAAATAGAAAAAAAAACTGTCTCAAATTTTGCTGTTATTGCGATGAGGAACGAATAAGAAATCTGTTGATTTTCAGCAGAAAATTTCATCAAAGTTCCGATTATTATTACCGCGATAATGGCTTTTGAGACAGTTTTTTTATACCGGTATTTTTTTTCTATTGTTTACCCAATATTTGATTGTAAGTAGAAAGATTGTTTAAAACTTCTTTGGCTTTTAAAATCACCGGATCTTGTTGTAAATTATATTTTGTAAGTCCTTCAATGCCAAAATAACGGTTGTTTAAATCGCGGTTGATTTTGTCTAAAATATATGACTTGTTTTCTTCCAAAATCTTTTGATTGGCTTGTTGATAAGTCGCTAACAAATTTTTATAATTTTGTAAAACTTCTTTGGGTTGCTGTTCTTTTTGAGCCTTTTTATAAGCATTTTCCAATTGCACTTCAGCGCTACTTTTGGGCTGAATACGATTTTGTTTTAAATAGTTTAAGAACAGTTTAAAATCTTTATCTTTGAGTTGAACAACACTACTATCAGCAGGTTGAGGTTGATGGTAATAATACCAAGTAACAAAATCAAAGAGGTAATTTTTCTTTTCCAAATCACGAATGATACTTTGATTGGGATTATTTACCAAGACAATATCCGGAATGATTCCTCCCAAATTATGAACCGTTCTTCCGTTGGTGGTTTTATAATCTTTTTCGGTTAAATTGTCACTCATCAACAAGGGTTTGCCGTTTTTGTCGCGGTGCCAGTAGTCTATTTTTTGGATTAATCTGCCAGAAGGGATGTAATATTTTGAAATGGTTTGTTTCATGTAAGTGCCGTATTTCAACGAAAAAGTGCGTTGTACCAAACCTTTTCCGTAAGTGGTATCGCCTATAATTACTGCTCTGTCATAATCTTGCAGACTGCCCGATAATATTTCAGATGCCGAAGCCGAACGATTGTTAACCAATATAACAACCGGAATTTCTTCGTCCAAAGATTCGTTTTTGGTTAAATAAGAGCGGTTAAATTTTTCAAACCGTCCTTTGGTGGTAACTACAATTTTATTTTTGGGAATAAAAAAATTGACAATTTTTACTACCTGATCCAATAAGCCTCCGGGATTACCTCTGACGTCAATGATGAGTTTTTTGGCACCTTGTTTTTTTAAATCGATGATGGCTTTTTTGACTTGTTGCGAGGCTTTTTTATTGAATTTTACAAAACGGACATAACCGATATCGCCGTCTAATTCGGTAGCAGTAACCGCATCAAGAGCTATATCGGCACGTTCTATGTTTTTGTTGAGTATTTTTCCGTTTCGTTCTATAACGATGGAGACTTTGCTACCGGCCGGGCCTTTGAGCAGGTTCGAAGCCACTTTCCGTTCCAGTTCATATATTTTTTTGCCTTCTATTTCTATGATTTTGTCTCCGATAATCAAATCTTTAGCCGCCGGTGAGTTTTTAAAAATATTGGTTACAACAATGGCAGAATCTTGCAGTTTGATGTTGATTCCCAATCCGCCGAAATGACCTTCTTGTCGCATTTTTTGATCTAAAATTCCCTGTTCATCGTAAAACGTCGTGAAACGATCCAATCCGTTGAGTGTTTTTTTTGTATTTTTTTGAATCAAGTCGCCAAAATTGATGTCATCTATATAATTGGTGCTGAGTTTTTTTAATACGTCATTATAAATTTCCATTTGTTTGCTGATCTCAAAATACGGATTTTGGGCCGATAATCCCATATGCATTAAAATAGCGACTATTAAAATCAATTTTTTCATAAACCAGTGATTTTTAAAAGATTTTTGTTTTTATTGTTATCAAAAATGTAACCAAACCGAATACTTAATTTTTTGTATATTTAACAACCTTAAAATTAAGCATTTTTATGAAATGAATACGGAGGAAATTTATTATTTATTGGCCTTGCAAAAAGTGAAGAATGTCGGTGATATTTCTGCTAAAAAACTTTTAAAACATTTTGGTTCGGCCAGGGCTGTTTTTGAAGCCGCCCAAAAGGGACACGGCCGAGTTGATATTATGGATGTGGGAACGGTCATGTGGCAAAGTATCAAAAATTTTTCGCAATGGGACAGGGTGGAGGAAGAATTAAAATATATAGAAAAGGAGTCGATTAAAGTAATAACTATTTTTGATCCGGAATATCCATATAGACTTTTTCATGCACCGGACGGCCCTATTTTGTTTTTTTTAAAAGGAGAAGTGGATTTAAACACTAAGCATGTGATCAGTATAGTAGGAACACGGAATATGACCAATTATGGCAAACGAATGGTGGAGGAGATCGTTGAGGGATTGAAAGATTACAGTCCGTTGATTGTTAGCGGATTAGCATATGGTGTAGACGTTGAGGCACACCGCCAGGCTTTGGCTAGAGGATTGCTCACTGTAGGTGTATTAGGACATGGTTTTCAACGCATTTATCCGAGTGTTCATCATAAAGTAGCCATGCAAATGATTGATAACGGAGGATTGTTGACGGAGTTTTGGCATACTGATGTGGTAGACAGAAATAATTTTTTGAAACGCAATCGTATTGTAGCCGGTTTGTCCGAAGCGACGGTTATTATTGAGTCGGGCGAAAAGGGCGGCTCTTTGGTTACAGCCGATATCGCCAACTCTTATAATCGTGATGTGTTTGCCGTGCCGGGACGTACCACTGATATGTTTAGTAAAGGATGTAACAATTTGATTAAACGTAATCAAGCTTCTATATTGACAGGAGCTCATGATATTATTCAAATGTTGCGGTGGGAGTCGGAAGTTAAAAAATCAAAAAATCTACAGTTGAATTTGTTTGTAGATTTGTCGGAAGATGAACAAAAAATCTTTGATTTATTACAAGAACAAGGAAAAATGTCTTTGGATGAAATAGCCGTAACCCTGCAATTTACTGTATCTAAAACCGCTCAATTATTACTCAAATTAGAGTTAAATAATGTTGTTTCCGGTTTGTCCGGAAAAAGTTTCGAATTACTATAAGATATTTTTTTATTTAAATTTTTTAACATATGTTTGTCTCTTATTTTAAATTTAAGTAAAAAAACATGGGAAAAGAAATTTTTTTAGATATTAGAAAATCTGCAACGGTTAAAATAAATTTATCAAACCATATTGAATATGCCAGTCCTTATATGTTAGAAGTTTTGGGTTATCAAGTAACAGAGTTTGTTACTCAACCTCCAAGAACGATTTGTCATCCTGATATGCCGGAAATAGTTCATGATATTATAGGTAGTTTTATCATGGAATTTAAAAAAGGGATTGCCGTTTTGAAACATGTAAACAAAACCGGTGATTATATTTGGGCTTTTACACAATATTATCCTTCATACAAAGAAGATGGAAGTTTTGAATCATTTATTACCAAAAGAAAACCTTTACCAACTAAAAAGATTACCGGTGAATTAGAAGATATGAAATATCAGATTTCTAAATTATATGAAATAATTAAAGGAATTGAACAACATACCGGACTTAAACAAGCTCATGCTTATTTAAATGGGTTTTTAGAGCACAAAGGCTTTGAAACTTTAGAAGATTATTATATGAGTTTTTTTGATTTTAACGGCAAAGAATTGGAAGCTTACTTTGAGATAGACGCCAAAACACCGGAAAAGTTTATCAAAAAATATACAAATATTATTGATCTTTTTTAGTTTTTTTGGCCATTTCAATAGCGTTGACAAATAGTTCTTGCAAACTTAAACCCGCGGTTACTGCTTGCTGGGGAAAAATAGAAGCTTCTGTCAGTCCCGGAACCATATTGATTTCTAAAAAATAAGGTGTATCGTTTACCAGTATATATTCGGCTCTTGAGATTCCGTCCAAATCTAAAACTTCGTAAACACGAGCTGCTGTTTCTTCGGTTTTTTGACGGATATTTTCGGGTAAATCAGCCGGAGTTATTTCTTGTGATTTTCCTAAATATTTGGCTTCGTAATCAAAAAAATCGTTTTCGGAAATAATTTCCGTAATCGGAAGGACTTTTATTTTTCCTTTGTATTTGATGACGCCTATTGAAAACTCTCTTCCGTCTAAAAATGCTTCAATGATAATCTCTTTGTCTTCTTTAAAAGCCAGTTCTATGGCGGGCATCAATTCTTCTTTTTTATAAACCTTACTGATTCCGTAGCTCGAACCGGCCCGGTTGGGTTTGACAAAACAGGGCAGTCCGGTTTTGTCAATAATCTGATCAACATGAATAGGATCTTTGTGGTGTAAAAAAACCGATTCGGCCGTAGGAATACCGTAACTTCTGACAACAGAAAGGGTATTTTTTTTGTTAAAGGCCAGAGCCATTTTGTCAAATGCAGCGGAGGTGTGCGGTATGCCGAGCATTTCAAAATAAGCCAAAATGGCTCCGTCTTCGCCCGGCGTGCCGTGAATAGCATTGAACACCACGTCAAAATGTATTTTTTGTCCGTCTATTTTTGTAGTAAAATCGTTTTTGTCAATGGGATATTTTTGATGGTTTTTTAAGACAAACCAACCATCTTTGGTGATATGTACTTCATAAACTTCATATTTGTCTTTCGGAAGATTCTTGATGACGGTATGTCCGCTTTGTATGGAAATGTCAAATTCTGAAGAATAACCTCCCATAATAACCGCTACTTTTTCCATAGTTTTATTTTTTTTGAAGATAAGTTTTTATTTCTTTTCTTTCGATTAAATATACCATTGCAATGTATAAAAAGAAAATGAATATTTTGGCCGGATAGTTATGTAAGAAATATCGATAGATAATTACTCCGGTAAAAGCCGATGACAGAACAAAGAATATAATTTTTCCGGTTTGATAAGGAACTTTGTAATATTTTTTTCCTAAAATATACGAAGCAATACTCATGGTGCCATAAGCAGCCAGTGTAGCCCAAGCGGAAGCTATATAACCTATTTTGGGAATCATCAGATAGTTAAAAACAATGGTAATAACGGCTCCTAAAATAGAAAGATACATGCCGTATTTGGTGCGTTCGGTAAGCTTGTACCATACCGAAAGGTTGTTGTAGATGCCAAAAATCAAATAAGCGGTTAATATAATAGGAACGATATTCAATGCTTTTAAATACACTTCTTGTCCGATTAACAGATGCGCTATTATATCTAAGAAAGTCATGATTCCTACCATAAAAACAGCTCCTAAAATGGTGAACCATAACAAGATATGTGCGTATTGTTGTTGAGCACCTTCTTCTTTTGACTGACTGAAAAAGAAAGGTTCGGCTCCAAGCCGGAAAGCGGTAACATAAAGCGACATAAATACACCGATTTTATAAACAGCGGCATAAATACCCATTGATTCTTTGTCCATCAACCGTCCGATGAGCAGTTTGTCGAGATTTTCGTTGGTGGCGTAGGCCAATCCGGCTACCATAACCGGCAGACCGTATTGCAACATTTTTTTGAGCAATTTTTTGTCAATACCCAAACGGAATTTTTTTAATACCGGCAAAAATAATAGAAAGGTAAAACCGCTGGCAACAAGATTGGCTATAAAAATATAGATAACTTTCGGGTGGCTGTTATATTTCTCAACCCAGGAGTTTTCAAGGTGTAATTCGTTGATGATTTTAGGTACCCACCACAGCAAAAAAATGTTTAAAACGGCATAAATACTGATATTAAAAATACGATAAAAGGCAAATTTTACCGGCTGGCGGGTTACTCTCAAATATGCATAAGGAATAACAACCAAGGTATCTAAAATCAAAATGGTAATTAATATTTGATAATAGGTTTTGTCGATATCCAGAAGCCGGGAAATTTCATCACCAAATCCTAAAAATAGCGCTAAAAATGCCAAACTACTAATAAAAATGGAAGTAAAAGCTGTTTGAGCAACTTTTGAATCATTGTTATATTTGGTAAAAAAACGAAAAAAAGCCGTTTCCATTCCGTAAGTCAGCAAGACATTTAAATAGGTGGCATATATATAAAATTGAGTGTTTTCAGAATAAGCCTCCGGATTTAGAATACCTGTATGTAACCTGACCAATAAAACATTAACCAGTTTGGGGAGTATGGCAGCTACTCCATATATGGCGGTATCTTTAGCAAATCTTTTGACTAAACTCACAAGCGGTTTTTTAAAAACTTAAAATTATTAAAAACTTTTTAATTCAAGCTTATTATTTGTTAATTTTGCTGTAAAACAATAGTTTTGTATAAACTTGTTAAGCTATTATCATGAAAAAATATCTGTTTTCTTTATTTCTTTTTGTTTTATTTTCTATTTCTGGGCAAGCCCAAACCAAGTCCAAAAAAATTAGTTATTATGGAGGTTTCGGTTTAAGTTTATCTACAGATTATACTTATTTAAGTTTTCAACCCGGCTTAATTTACAATGCCAATAAAAAATTTAAATTGGGAGCCGGTGTGCAATATACTTATTTAAAGTCGAGTAAAAGTTATTACGGTGGCGATTATTCGTATAATATTTTCGGGTTCAATACCATGGCCTTATACTATCCGGTTAAAGGTATGGAAATGTCTTTGGAGTATGAAGATTTATATGTCAAAGAGAAATACAATGGTGTGGAAAGCGATTTTTGGTCGCCCTCATTATTTGCCGGAATGGGTTACAGATACGGCCCTATGGTTGTTGGATTTAAATACAATTTTTTATACGATGAAGCCACCAGTGTTTATCAAGATGCTTTTATTCCTTTTGTCAGAATCTATTTTTAAAAAATTATTTTACCGGAATTTTTTCTATTCTACGGCTGTGTCTTCCACCTTCAAATTCAGTGCTTAAAAAAGTTTCGACATATTCCAGAGCTTGGTATTTGGAAATAAAACGAGCCGGAAGACTCAGGATATTGGCATCGTTGTGCAGACGGGCCAGTTCAACTAATTCTTTACTCCAACATAAAGCGGCTCTAACTCCTTGATGTTTATTGGCGGTAATAGCTGCTCCGTTTCCACTGCCACAAAGAATAATTCCTAAATCAACTTCTTGGTTTTCAACGGCATTGGCTACCGGATGAATATGATCGGGATAGTCGACACTATTATTTGTGTTGGTTCCAAAATTGATTACTTCGTGTCCGGCTTTTTCCAGCATTTCTACAATGGCAAATTTGTATTCGGTTCCTGCGTGATCGTTTCCTATAGCTATTTTCATAATTTATTGATTTTAAGGTAGATATGTTTTTTATTATTTCATTTATTTAAGTATTACAAATTTACAGTAAAAAATCTAATTATTTTTTTTGATTGGAAATTTTTTAGCCGGATGTATAATATAACCGGATGTATAATATAATAAGAAGGGTTACCTCATATTAATTTTAGAGATAACCCTTTTGTCCTTATGAAAAAACTAAATTATTTTATTGTTTTAGAATTTTTACTGTTGTGGTTTTTTCTCCGGTATTTACTTTTAAAATATACATTCCTTTTTGCAGATTGGCTATATCAATATCTGTTTGTTGGCTATTTGGAGAAATTTTACGGACTTCTTGTCCTAATAAATTCAATATTTGAACATTACTAATATTTTCTTGGGCATTAATATGAATTATGTCGGTTGCAGGATTTGGATAATATTTAAAGTTGAGACTTTCATAATCTTCAATTCCTTGCGTTGCGGTTTTTTCTAAATAGAAAGTAACCCAACCGAAGTCATCATTATTATGATCAAAAGCTCTCATGTAATAGGTTTGTCCGGGTGTTAAACCGGTGTATGTATATGTGTTGGGCAGGTTATTACTATCATCTACATTCATATTGGTACCATGGGCAACAGAAGTCGTGCTTGTAGGACTTTCATAGAGATAGTGAATAAAGCTTGACCATTCTGATTGGGTAACGGTTACATCTACTTCTCCGTTATCGGGAGCGGTAAATTTGTACCATACATCACCTCCTTCATAGAAAGAATATCCGGGATCTCCGTTTATATTACTTGAATCGGTAGCTCCCTCATTGAAAGCGTAATGTATTACAGTAAATTGTGTTGCGTCTTCATTTACAATTAAAGGAATAGCATCTACAGCTTCATCATTCCCAACTACAGCTGCCATACAGAAAGATACATCACCGAAGTTATCATTGTTATATTCCCAAATTCTTAAGTAATAAACATGTCCGGGGATTAATCCGGTATATATAACTTCAGAGGGGATGTTATCACTTTGATTGATGGCATAATTTTGATTACTGGGTAATTTATAAATAACATTTGAATCATAAGATTCATATAAAGCATGCATCATACTGCTCCAATCAGCTGTTTGAGAAATGTTAATTTTAACTCCGCCGGTATAGGGCGCGGAAAATTTATACCAAACATCGCCTCCGTTATATCCGTTATCACTAAAATTGGGAGTTCCATTTGTGCTCGACGAGTCTGTTGCTCCTCCGTTATTGTGAACAACTATGGGAGGAGTACAAGAGGTTCCATAACCACTTACCGGTATATCTAAAGCATATTCGGCTTCGTCATTTTTTGCATAATATTTTATAGAAAAATCCAGATTTCCGGTTTCGGCATAATCCACGGAATCGGAATAATACCCGATATTTATATAATAAGTGGTTCCGGCAACAACCTCAAAATCAATACTTTCACGGTCATAAGAATCTAACGCTTCATGGTCAGAACTTTCGATATAAGTTAGTGAATTACAACTACCGGTATATACAGCTATTTCCGAATCAAAATTAGCTGTTACTTCTTGCATATATATATTGCCGTTATAAGGAGCGGTAAATTTGTACCAAACACCGTCATTGAGTCCGGTTTCACTTTGAGCAAATCCATTATTGTTAGTAGTTCCGGTCATGTCTTGACTGTTAGAGTAAGGAAGACTGCTGATTTCAATAGCATTTTCACAATCATCATTAACAGGTACGCCTTCAAAAAGGACAGTGTCAACACCTGCTCCCCATGCGCGGTCTCCATCTTCATCATCCCACATAAAGCCTATTTTGATTTGGGTTAAATCAAAAGAAGATGCATTATCTGCAAAAAAATTATCCATGACATAAGAAGCCGAAGAAGGGTTGGTATCGGAATCAAAAGTTAAAAAGGTTAACCATCCACCCATGGATTCTTTTCTTTGTACAACCACTTTTAAAGCACCTTTGTCTTCACCATCTATAGTGTATGCCTGAATAGCATAGTCAAAACTCAAAATAATGTTTTTGTGTTGTGAAATATCTACGGGATCATGATAAAGAATTACCATATCACCGGGGTTGTCATTATCATCGGTAAAAATGGCAGCATTTGAACTAAAATCATCTCCGGCCGGCATATCTCCTGAACCGAAACTCCAATCTAAATCACCGCTTCCGTAATTTAAAGTGTGCCAACCAGCTGGTATGCCGGATCCTTCAAAACTTTCTTGAAAGAAAGAGGAGGCTTGTCCATAGCTAGTTAAAATATTTAATAGTATTAAAATTAAAATTGTAACATTTTTCATAATATTTATTTTTAAAGGTTATTTTATTAGATTTATTAATTTATTTTGACATTTGTTTTACCATTGTTTTCATGAGTTGGTATCCCATTTTAATTTCTTTTTCAGATGTTCCGGGTTCATCTTCCAAAACCATTTTTTTGTATTCATCATAGCTCATGTTTTTCATTTTTTCCAATTCTTTTTTGGTTTTTGGATCATTCATATCGGGCATATCGTTCATGTTTTCGCCAAAAGGATTTTGGATTTCCTGAATAGGATAATCGGGGAGATTAAAATATTTGTCGGGCACATCGATATTAAATTTAGCTTCCGTAGCGGTATTGGTGGTGGTGATCCCCATTATTGTCATTTCTAATTTTAGAGGAATACCTTTATATATCCATTGTTTACCACTGGGTATTTGCCAGACATCACATTCATATCCTAATATTTTTTCTTTTCCGATTTTTTTTCCACCCATTCCTTCCAGCATTTTTTCTCCAGCATTGACAACATCACCATTTCCAAATTTTTTAATCATTTCCATGGCAGGATCATTTTTTACATAAATGATTTTATTTTCCATATCAACACCGTAACTTTTACCATTTTCTAATTTATTGATGGTATGTTCTTCGTTGACTTCCGTCTTTTTTTGTCCGAATATATTAATATGTGTAACTTGTTTGGAATCTGATTTTTTAAGTTCTACAGCTCCCCAATCTTTGAAGTAAACTTCTTCGGTTCCGGAGCCGTTTATGGTAGAACCCATAACTTTTCCTTTAATGTCGGTTTTATATTTGATTATACCGGATTTTAAGTTGTATCTTTTAAGTGTGTTTTGGGTGTTTTCAATCTTCCCGGCAATTTCTTGTGCGTTTTCAGCGGAGCTGTTTTGACAAGCACATAATGAAAGTATGAGCATTGAAAAAATAGAGTAGATTAAAGTTTTCATAATTTTAGGTTTTTATTTGCTCAAAATTACTTCCAACCATTAAAATATATAGCACCCTAAGTGATGATTTCTTATCACCCTTTTGGGTGATTTTTATTACAAACCGCTTTTTTTATTAGATATTTTGAAATAATTGTATAAAAAAACCACCCCGAACGGAGTGGTTTTTAGATAAAAATTTTTTTAAAACAGGTTGTTTATTTTTTCAATAAATCTCTGATTTCAGTTAATAAAACCTCTTCATTTGAAGGTGCAGGCGGTTCAGCAGGAGCTTCTTCTTCTTTTTTCTTCATTTTATTATAAGCTTTGACAATTAAAAACATCACTAACCCGACAATTAAAAGATTAATGATAGTGTCAATCCATTCACCATACATGATGGCATTTTCAGGGCGAACAATTTTATCCCCTTCTTTAACGGCTTCATCTAAAACTATTTTCCATTCTTTAAAGCTGATTCCGCCTGTAAAATGACTGACAAAAGGCATGACAATCATACTGACAAAGCCTTTAACCACCATCCCTATGGCTCCGGCCATAATAACGGCTACGGCAAATTCGATGACGTTACCGCCCATGATAAATTTTTTAAATTCTTGATACATACTCATAATATTGGTTTTTATGTTAAAATTATTTACAAATATAAACATAAATTATTAAAAATATAAAAATTACCTCCATCTAATTGCTAATTTTTATGTGGCAACAAGCTGTAAATTCTTAATTTTTTTATACTTAGCCTGGTTGTTTCATTGTGGAAATAAATTTTGATAAAAGATTAAAAAATTTAATGTTATAAAATAAGAGAAAAAAGTTGTATATTTGCCGTCCATAAAAATAGATTAACCGGGGTCGGGAACCCCATAAAAACTAAACAGTTATGCCTGTAAAAATCAGATTACAAAGACACGGAAAAAAAGGAAAACCATTTTATTGGATTGTTGCTGCGGATGCACGCGCCAAAAGAGATGGTAAATTTTTAGAAAAATTAGGAACCTATAATCCAACAAAAGTGCCTGCCGAAATCACATTAAATGTTGATAGAGCAGTAGAGTGGTTATTTAACGGAGCACAACCTACCAATACGGCTCGTGCCATTTTGAAGTATAAAGGAGCCATGTTAAAAAAACACTTGTTAGTAGGTGTTAAAAAAGGAGCTTTTTCTGAGGAAGAAGCCGAAAAACGTTTTCAAGCTTGGTTGGCTGAAAAAGAAGCTAAAATACAAGCTCATAAAGAGCAAGTAGAAGCTGCTAAAGCCAAAGAAAAAGCAGAACGTTTAGAAAAAGAAAAAGCTGTTAATCAAGCCAGAGCCGAAGCTCAAAAAGCGGCTAATGCCGAAATAGTTGCCGAAGCGGAAGCCGCAGAAGCTACTGCCGGAAATGAGCCGGTTGATGCAGTGGAAGAGGCTTTAAAGTCTGAACAAACTATTGAAGAAGCAGCAGGAACTGCTACTTCTGAAGAAGAAAAAACAGAAGAATAGCTCTTTTTTCGAAAATGAAAAAAGAAGATACTTATTATCTGGGTAAAATCGTTAAAAAATATGGTTTAAAAGGCGAACTTTTAGCCAAAATAGATACTGACGAACCCGAAAATTATGAAAATATGGAATCGGTTTTTCTTGAAATCAACGGAAAACTGGTTCCATTTTTTTTAAATGACTCTTCTCTTCACAAAGCCACCACCTTGCGCCTCGATTTTGAGGATGTTAATTCTATGGAAGAGGCCGATTCTCTAATCGGTAAATCTATTTACTTACCTCTTTCTGACTTGCCCGAATTAACCGGTAACAAATTTTACTATCACGAAGTTTTGGGTTTTGATGCCGTTGACAAAAAACAAGGGAAAATAGGAACGATAAAGGCTATTAATGATCATGCTCCCCAAGCTTTTTTTGTTATTGAAGATGAAAAAAACAATGAAATTTTAATTCCGGTTTCGGATATTTTTATTTCAGAAGTAGATAGAGATAAAAGCGTTATTATTTTTGACACTCCGGAAGGTTTAATCGATATTTATACCGGTTAGTATAAAAAATTTTATGCCTACTTCTTACCGTCAACTTTTTAGGTTTAAACAATTTGATGTTTATCAAGATACTGCTGCCATGAAAATAGGGACAGATGCTGTCTTGTTAGGTGCTTGGGCTGATTTTAAATGTCCAAAGAAAATACTAGATGTGGGAACCGGAACGGGAGTAATAGCTTTAATGTTGGCACAACGCTTTTTACAATCACAAATTCATGCTGTTGAAATCGATGCGGAAACAGCCCGCTTGGCGGATTATAATTTTAAAAATTCAAAATGGTTTGATCGAATCCGGGTTTTTAATAAAGATTTTTTGCATTTTAATACCGGAGATACGTATGATTTAATCGTGAGTAATCCGCCTTATTTTGATGAGCAAGTGTATTCGCAAAATAAAACCCGTGATTGGGCGCGACATACCCTTCGTTTAAATTTAGAAGAGCTTATCAAAAAATCGGCATCTTTGTTAACTCCACATGGAAAAATTCAAATTATTTTACCGGCAGATAAAGAGATTCTTTTAAGACAGATATGTGTTGATAATAATTTGTATATCAACAAGATAACAAGTGTAAAAGGAAACTTAACATCTCCGGTTAAAAGAATGTTGGTGTCGATATCTTTTGTTCAAACTCCTTTGGGCAACGATACTTTGGTTATTGAAAAACAACGACATGTTTATACGGATGAATATATCGATTTAACAAAAGATTTTTATTTGAAAATGTAATTTATATTAATTCAAAATATCGTAACTTTAACCCGTTAAATTATTTAAAATTTTAAAGTTATGAGATACGAACCGCTATCCGCCAATTTATATAAAAGAAACCGCAAAAAGTTCATGAAAAAAATGAAAAAAAATTCCATAGCGGTTTTTAATTCCAATGATATTTATCCGGTAAGTGCAGACAGCACCTTACCTTTTGCACAGCATCGAGATATTTTTTATTTAACCGGTGTTGATCAGGAAGAGAGCATATTGTTATTATTTCCCGATGCAATAGATAAAAATGATAGAGAAATATTATTCTTAAGAGAAACCAATGATCATATAAAAGTTTGGGAAGGAGAAAAATTGACTAAACAAAAAGCTCGTGAGTTAACCGGTATTCAAAATGTGCAATGGCTACAAAACTTTGATGCGGTATTAAAAAGACTGGCTTTTCAAGCTAAACGAATTTATATTAACACCAATGAACATTATAGGGCGTCAACAGAGGTGGAAACCCGTGAAGATCGTTTTATAAAAAAGGCCAAAGCTATGTTTCCGGGACATAAATTTGAACGTAGCAATCCTATTTTGCAACGTTTGCGAAGTGTGAAAGAGCCGGAAGAAATAGCTCAAATTCAAAAAGCATGTGATATTACGGAAGTCGGTTTCAGGCGTATTTTAGACAAAGTAAAACCCGGTATGAAAGAGTATGAACTGGAAGCCGAATTTGCCCATGAATTTTTAAGAAGAGGTTCAAGAGGTTTTGCTTATACACCCATTATTGCCAGTGGTGCCAATGCCAATGTATTACACTATATTCAAAATGATGCCGAAATAAAAGACGGTGATTTAATCTTGCTAGATGTAGGAGCCGAATACGG
>Ga0256843_1001761_pt1 | contig 16570 bp, 18 predicted proteins | sample AlvinellametaG_FD_191572 | JGI IMG/M metagenome (GOLD analysis project Ga0256843, IMG submission 191572) | Pompeii worm associated microbial communities from hydrothermal vent at the East Pacific Rise, Pacific Ocean - Alvinella | ecosystem: Host-associated > Annelida > Integument > Unclassified ... | reverse complement strand
CAGAGAGAGGGAAACGCCTGGTCCCCATTCCGAACCCAGAAGCTAAGCCTCTCATCGCTGATAATACTGCACCTTTCAGGTGTGGGAATGTAGGTCGCTGCCTAGTTCGGATCAATTTTTCCCCTTTGACTACTTTACTTTATTCTTTTGTGGCAATATTTTATTCTTTCTTTTGCTTCATATTAGAATTAATTTTGTTTATTTACTTAGTTAATATTTTTCTTTTTTATCAATCTAGTTATTATGTGATGAGTATGTGACAAATATGTTACAAATATACACATTGTAATTTTTTTATCACAATTTTTATTTTTTTATATAATAGCCACTATTTGATAGTATTTATTATTTTTTTTTATATAACACTACTATTATGGATATATATTCTTTTTTTAAATATAAACTATAAACTTTTAATATATATATGATTAATTTCGATAAAAGTATAATTTTTTTTAATTTTTTAATTCTTCTTTTTAATATTCGATTAAAATTTAATGCCATATAATGCTTGCAAGCGAAATAGCTTTTGCTATCTCAAAATTTTGATAACTCTGAGGAGAGAAAATGAAAAAAACAATTAAATTAGCATTGACAGCTGCTTTGACTTTAGGTGCTACATCAGCATTCGCAACAAATGGTGCGGCGTTAATAGGAATGGGTGCTGAAGCACGTGGTATGGCTGGTACTGGTATTGGTATTGCACATGGTGCAGAATCTGCTTTAACAAATCCTGCTTTAATTACATCGGTAGAAAAAACTGAGATATCTTTTGGTGGTACACTATTTATGCCAGATGTAACTTATAATTCTCAAGGTGGAACAACTGCAAGTAGTGCTGCTGATATGAGTATGATTCCAGAAGTTTCTTTAGCAACAAAAATAAATGATAATTTTTATGTAGGTATAGGTATGTGGGGAACTGGTGGTATGGGGGTTGATTATAGAGACCCTGCTACAATTACTGCGGGTACTATGCAAATGGTTACAAACTTACAACTTATGCAGTTTGGTGTACCTTTAGCATATAAGATTAATGGTTTTAGTATAGCTATTACACCTATCCTTCAATATGGTTCTTTAGATATTAATTATGCGACGGGTAATCCAGCAAATCCTGATAATGGTATGGGTGTGGCTCAAGATTTAGAATTTGGTTATAACATTGGTCTTGCATATCAAATCGGGGGATTCACTGTTGGTGCTATTTATAAATCTAGAATAGACATGGAATATAAAGGATTTTCAAATGTTGTACAACCATTTATGAATCCAGGATCTGTTTATACTAATAATAAACTGTCAACACCAGCTGAGATGGGTATAGGTGCTTCATATGCATTTGGAAAAAATGCTGTTGCGATTGACTATAAAATGATTCAATGGTCAGATGCATTAGGGTATAAAGATTTTGAGTGGGAAGATCAAGATGTTATCTCAATTGGTTATGAATATAAAACGGATAAATGGGCAGCTCGTTTAGGATATAACTATGCATCTAGTCCGATTACTGAACAGTCAGGTCTTTACAATAATGCTGTAGGTCTAAATGGATATACTATTAATATGTTTAATCTATTAGGCTTTCCAGGTATAGTAGAATCACATTATGCAATTGGTGGTACATATAATATCAATGAAAGTACATCAGTAGATTTAGCATATACATATGCTCCTGAGGTAACTGATACTTATATGACTGCTAGTCCAGTATTTGGTCCATACAGCATTACAACAAAACATTCTCAAACAGGTTTAAGTGCTCAACTTAATTTTAATTTCTAGATAAAAGAAATATTCTCCTTTCTTTTGTACTGCCAGATGGCAGTACAGTTTTTATCTTTGAAAACTTATTTATAATCAGTTAAGATTAATGTTCCAGTCATGTGTAAGGGTATCCATATTTGATTGTTCTAAACGCATTAAAAAATACTCTCTGGCTACCTCTTTAGCACCAAGACTTTTTAGATGCTCTGTTGGAACCTGGCAATCTATAAAATCATATCCCCACTCTTTAAGATGACGTATTAGTATCGCATAGGCTGCTTTAGAAGCATCATTTTTATGGGCAAACATAGACTCTCCACAAAAGACTCTGCCTATTACTAGACCATATAGTCCTCCGACTAATTCTCCTTCTTTATTATAGCTCTCAACACTATGTGCTATTCCCATTCCGTGTAGAATTTCAAATGATTCTATAAGCTCTTTATTTATCCAAGAACCACTTTGTCCTGTTCTTTTTATTGTTGCACAGTTTTGCATTACTTTTGTAAAGTCAGCATCAAACTTGTATGTGAATTTTTTAATGCTTTTTTTGAGTGAACGAGAGATCTTGAAATCATCAAGCTCCATAATAAGTCTTGGGTCTGTTGACCACCATAGAATTGGATCTTGATTTGAGTACCAGGGAAAGATGCCGTTTTGATATGCACGAAGAAGGCGTGAGGGGTTCAAATCCCCTCCCCATGCAACTATACCATCTTCATTGGCATCACGAGGGTCTGGAAAGCTTAGGCTATGTTTATTCAGTTGTGGCAGGTACAAGGTCTAACTCATGAAAATCTAGTTTTAATAGTTTATTTTTTACAGATACTTCTACATTACCGCCATTTTTTAGTTCTCCAAAGAGTATAGCATCTGTCAGTTTATTTGTTATATTATCTTGAATATATCTTTTAATTGGTCTGGCACCCATCTCTTTTGAATAAGCGTTTTTTGCAATGAATTCGGCACTATTATCATCTATATGTACTGTGATTCTTTTCTTTTTCAATTCATTGTTAAGCTCATTGATAAATTTATGAACAATACCTACAAGGGTTTGCATATTGAGTTGTTCAAAGGCAACTATTGCATCAAGTCTATTTCTAAACTCAGGTGTAAAGAAAGATTTTAACTCTTCATTGGCAGCCAGAGAATCATCTTTGTTAAATCCCATAACACTTCGTGCTGTTGCACCTATATTTGATGTCATAATGAGTATAACATTTTGGAAATTTGCCTTATAGCCATTATTGTCAGTTAAGGTTGCACTATCCATAATCTGTAGTAGAATATTTATTAGGTCTGGATGTGCTTTTTCTATCTCATCAAGAAGCAGTACTGTATAAGGGTGTTTTTTTATAGCTTCTGTAAGTAATCCGCCCTGTTCAAATCCAACATAGCCAGGAGGTGCTCCAACTAAGCGTGAAAGTGCATGTTTTTCCATATATTCACTCATATCAAACTTCTCAAAGTGGATACCGAGAATTTTACTTAATGATATTGCCAGTTCGGTTTTTCCAACACCCGTTGGGCCAGAAAAGAGAAAAGAGGCGATTGGTTTGTTTGCAGGTGTAAGACCGGCCTTTGAGATCTTAATGGCTTGTGATACTACTTCAACTGCTTTTTCCTGTCCAATAACCTGTTTTTTGAGGTCACTTTCAAGATTTTGAAGTGCCTGAGTTTCATCATTGTTCATTTTTGTATTTGATATACCAACAATAGATGCGATAGTTTTTTGAATATCTGTAGCACTCACTTTAATACGTCTGTTTTTCTTTAGATGAAAAGAGGCTGCTGTTTCATCTATAAGGTCTATTGCAGTATCGGGTAAGAAACGTTCCGTTATGTAGCGTTTAGAGAGATCAACAGCAGTTTTAAGTGCTTTGTTTGTATATTTGACATTGTGATGTTTTTCATATTTCTTTTGCAGACCTTTAAGAATGAGATAGCTTGTCTCTTTTGATGGTTCATGAATATCTACTTTTGAAAACCTTCTACTGAGTGCTTTGTCTTTTTCAAAGCCGTTACGGTACTCTGCAAAAGTAGTGGCTCCCATACATTTTATCTCACCGGATGCGAGAGCAGGTTTGAGTTGATTTGCCGCATCCATTGAGCCACTCGTACTTCCTGCACCAATAAGTGTATGAATCTCATCGATAAATAAAATGGCGTTTGAAATTTTTTTGATCTCATCCATAACACCTTTGAGTCTCTTTTCAAAATCACCTCTATATTTTGTACCAGCAAGAAGAGCACCAAGATCAAGTGCATAGAGCTCTGAATCTGCTATGATATCAGGAACATCACCAGCGACAATTTTTAGTGCCAGACCTTCTGCTATAGCAGTTTTCCCAACACCAGGCTCACCTACTAAAATAGGGTTGTTCTTTTTTCTTCTACAAAGAATTTGGACAACACGTTTTATCTCTTTGTCTCGGCCTATTACAGGATCAATTTTTCCCTCTTTTGCCTTTTGAAGAAGATTGATTGCATATTTGTCAAGATTTGTCTCTTTTTCATTGGCAGATGCTTGAATCTCGGTATGTGAAATAATCTCTAAGATATCAAGGCGTGAGATACCATATTCATTTAAAAGAGTGTAAGCAAAAGTATGTTCTTCTTCGTAGATAGCTGCAAGAAGGTCACCTACATCCGCACTTGTTTGTCCTGCAGATTGGATATGACGTACCATTGAATCTATAAGACGGGAGAGTGCAACACTTTCATAAGGATCTTGGTCAATTTCTTTAGGCAGTGTTTCAATGTTTTCTTTGATATACTCTGCTAGTTCTTCTTTCATTTTTGCTATGTCACCACCGCATGCTTCAATAATCGCTGCACCTTCATTGGAACTCAAAAGCAGATAAAAAACATGTTCAATAGTAAGATACTCATGATGTAATTGTTTAGCGAAGAGAATTGACTTTTGAAAAATATCATTAAGTGTTGGGCTGATCATTTTTACTCCTCTTCCATTGTAGCTTTTAATGGGAATCCACTCTCTTTTGCTCGGCGTGTAACCTGCATGACTTTTGTTTCTGCTATCTCATGTGTATATACACCGCAAAGTCCGCGTTCATGTTTATGCACTTCAAGCATAATGGACTCAGCCTCTTCATAGCTTTTGTGAAATATACTCATTAAAATATCAATGACAAACTCCATTGAAGTATAATCGTCATTTAATAGGTATACTTTGTACTTTTTTGGATACTTTAAAGAGATCTCTTCGTTAAGTTCATAATCTGTTTTTGTTGCCATAATTATTCTGTTGCCTTTACAAAATCTTCTATAATATCTTGTGGATTTTCCAAACCTACTGAGATTCGGACAAGCCCATCTGTTATACCTAAAAACTTACGTGTTTTGGTATCAAAATCACTATAAATTGTTGATGCCATATGTAGAGCCAGTGTTCTACTGTCTCCAATATTGGCTGTTATTGTAGCCAGTCTACTTTTTCTTAAAAAACTATAAGCTTTTTCTTGTGTGCCCATATCTATTGTAAAGAGTGTACCACAGCCATTTTGAAATGCGGCTTTATATTTTTGATGATGTGGATGTTTTTTAAGAGAAGGGTGATTGACAGACAGACCTGCTTTATCTAGAGCTTCTACAACTGTTTCTACGCTCTTAACAACTCTTTGTAGTCTGAGTGGGAGTGTTTCTAGTCCAAGCATCGTCTGATAGCTAGCATGTGCATTGGCACTCATACCAAAATCGCGAAGTGCTCGTTTTTTCGCATTTGGAATTAAGGCCATCTCTTTAGCATTTTTAATAAATTTTTCTAAAAAAGAGTAGCGCTTAGTTTTAAATTTGTCACTACCCTCTTTGATAGCACGAAAGACCACACATCCACCAAGTGCTGAAGAGTTACCTGCAATAATCTTTGTTGTAGAGTAGACTACAATATCAGCACCAAGATCTAAGGGTTTTATACTTAAAGGTGTAATTGTATTGTCAACGATCAATGCTATGTCATGTCTGTTTGCGATCTCTGCGATACGTTTAATATCAGGAAGTCTCATATTTGGATTGCCAACACTCTCCAAAAAGATTATTTTTGTATTGTCTGTTATGGCATGTTCAATGGATTCAAATGAATCAACATCAAAAAAAGATGTTTTTATGCCAAAACGAGCGAGTGTCTCTTGAAAAAGAGAGTATGTGCCACCAAAGAGACCGCCTATGCTAATAATCTCATCACCTGTGGCAAGTAAAGACATTGTCGCAAGTGTTGTTGCTCCCATACCTGAACTAGTAGCAACTGCTCCGATACCGCCATCCATTTTTGCCATAATGGTTTCGAGCTTTGCAGTTGTAGGATTACCCATACGTGAGTAGAGAGGTTTTTTAATGCTACCGTTAAAAATTCCTTCTGCAGTCTCAGGAGTTCCATAAGCAAAAGATGCTGATGATGTTATAGCAGGAGATATGGCTCCCTCTTTGTTTCCAACGGACTGAACAAAAGTCGTAGAAAAATTTTCAAACGTATTCATTTATATTTTTACCTTATACATATATAGATTAATTATAGCAAATTTGAGATAATAATTTTTCTATGTTGATTAATTATGATAGAATTGTAAGGTATAAATATATTAAACAATATTAAGGAATTAAGTTATATGGAAAATCAGACTGCACTAGAAAAACTAGATCAAAAGATTGATTACATTTTACAAAAATGTGAAGATTTGAAAAATGATAATGAAGTGTTACGTAATGAGGTTGTTCGATTAAAAGCAGAAAAAGAGATTAAAGATGCTGAGATTGAAAAGCTAATGGATGAAAATAGTATGAAAGATTTAGAAATTGAAGAGATTGTAAATAAGATTGAAAATATATTAGGCTAGATAGAAAATGAGTAAAAAGATAGGTTTACATATTGGTGGTCGCAGATTTGATGTTGATGTTGAAGATGAATTTGCAAAATTTTTGTCGCTAGAAATGCAAAAAGATTTCAATATGGAAGGTAATAATGATCTTAAAGCATTATTACAAGCCTATGTAAGAAAAAACCACCAACTCTATCTTCAAAACCAACAGATGGAAGAAATTGAACAAAAAATAGAAAATAGTCTTTAGTTTTAGAATAATATAAGCTAAAAGTGCTATAATTTCAACCTCTTAATTAAGAGAAATGGTGTGCGCTCGTAGCTCAGCTGGATAGAGCACTGGTTTGCGGTACCAGCGGTCACACGTTCGAATCGTGTCGGGCGCACCATATACAATCCCCTAAATAACGAACTTTCAACTACTTTTTTAAATTCAACTATTTCTTTAAGATTACTTTGGGTGACACTTTGGGTGACACATTTGTATTTAATATATTCACAAAGCCCAATCTTTTTTATAGTGGGAAATTAATTCACATATCCGTAAAATGCCGTATAAGATATCCATCTTTTTTATAGTGTGGAAAAATTCCAAAATTTCCTTTAAATTCCTTACTTTCCTATAAAAGATAAATACAACACTATTCGCACTTCAATGGATATATATTCCCTTTTTATAGGTGCCGAAAACTATTTAAGGTTTCTAAGCCTTTTTGTCTTTCGTTTTAGTTTTGTTTAAAATATTAGATAATTTATAGACACCCTACAAAGCCCTAAAATACGAATACTTTACATACTTTACATAATTTACATTGCGATACATAAATTACATATATTACGCATTTTACACCCAGGTACTACTGCTTTTTTCGTTTAAGGTTTCTAAGCCTCAACAAACTCTCTTAACCTCTGCATCTGTCTATCATTCATCATTCTTTTTCCATCTCTATACTTAACGATCATCTTCTTAGTGACTCTTAGTGCCTTTGCTACTTCTGCCATCTCTACTGTCTGTAATACCTCTTTCATTAAAGTTTGAGGCTCTATACTCTTTATATACTCATCAATTAGCTTATCAGTACTCCCATACATAGCATTAACAGCACTTTTAAGCGTTGATAGTTCGTCTGACACTTTCAATAGCTCCTCATCTATCGACTCTCTGTCTTTGTAGTATTTCTCAACATATTTATAGGCAGTTGGTCTTGATATGTTTAACTCTTTTGCTATCTCTGATTGTGTTAGGTTGTTTTTGATAAGTTCCTGCATTTGTCTATATTTATACATTTTTTAATCTCCTTGTTTACGACGTTGTAAATGGTTTCTTTACACTTTTTTCATTGCTTTGATTTTGTAAAGAAAGTGTTTACAAATTAGTTTCACTGTTCTTGACTTTCTATATACTGAACAAAGTTACTTATCCTCTTTATAGGCAGTTCTTCTTTGTATATGTTCTTAATTCTCTTAACTACTAATCTGTGCATTACGTCAACTTTACTTCTGTTTGCTTCACTGACTACTTTGTCTATAAGGCTCTGTGATGCCATATCAGTTGGTCTAAGCCTGTTATACAGTTCAAATGCTCCCTGTATATCATCTCTTATGCTCATAAGTATCTGTTCATCTCTATTAGTGCTTTGTTGCTCCTGTGCTTGTGTCAATGTGAAATCAACAATGCTAAATCTATCTTCTCTTATCATCTGCTTATCAAACTGTGTGTAGTCCATTGGTTGTTGTTCAATACTCTTTATAAGTGCTTCTGAATGGTCTTTGAATAGCTGTGAAGTAATAAACTCATAGCCATGTGAAGATATAACCTCACTTACATAACTTGCCATAAATCTTCTCTGTACTAAGTCTATCATCTCTTTGTCAAAGATAGCTTCGAGTGTTACTTTGTCTGTTACCTCACTTACGACCGTATACCCACTGCACTCATCACACTCCAATATGATCTTCGAGTCCTTAACCTGCAGTTTTGCTTCTTTTGGATTAAAGAACTTATTACAATGCTCACATAAGTAATATTCATTTGGCTCTATCAGCTCCTTATGCCCACACTCTGCACACACTTTGAAAGTAGTTGTATCTTTTAAAGTTCTATATACCCGCTCACTTCCACACTCACTGCATCTACTCTTTGACTGTTCTTCGGTATCTAAACTCTTCTTTGGAGTTATCGGGCTTAATGGTAGTCCTAAATCACTTATTACACCTGCGCAGTCAAGTAATACACACTCTTTTTTATTTGGAGCTATTCTAAGTCCTCTTCCTACAATCTGTTTATAGAGGTTTTGGCTCTTAGTTGCCCTTGCCAATACAATCGTATCAACACTCGGTACATCAAAGCCTGTCGTAGCCATATCAACATTGCATAGCACTTTAAACTCTTTGCCTTTAAAAGAGAGAATTGTCTTCTCTACTTCATCTCTGCTTAGCTGTGAGTGTATAATCCTTGCATCTATACCAATATCCCTATATGCCTTTGCCATTAGCTCTGAGTGGCTTATACTTACACAAAAGACCATTGTCTGCACTCTCTTATTGATTACTTCTTTAGTGGCCTCTACGACTTGTGAAACACTCTCAATATTATTAAACTTATTGTCGAGATCTTTTAGGTTATAGTCACCTGCAGTTATTCTTATGTTCTTTAGGTCAACTTTTATTGGTTGGTAGCTGATTATTGGTGTTAAGTAGTTATGCTCAATGAGATACTTCACATCGTATTTATTTATATGAACATCAAAGCCCTTTAGAAGTTCTCCCTTTTTATCGTAAGGTGTAGCAGATAAACCTATTAAACGACCTTTGAAGTCCTTTAGTAGTTGTTCAATCATTTTGCCACTAAAGCCATAATGTACCTCATCTATAAGTATTATGTCGGGTTCAAAGCCTAAGTCTCTTTTGTGTGCTGTCTGCACTGTGCTTATGAATACACTTTGATTTACATCATACTTTGCTTTTGAGTGTATTATCTGTGGGTTGAGGTCTCTGAATGTATCTGATAGCTGTTGGAGTAGATTTATCTTTGGAGCTACTATAAGGGCTTTCTTTCCATCTGCTGTGAGCTGTTGAAGTATCTCTTTGGCTATTACGCTCTTTCCACTTCCTGTTGGGCTTTGTATAAGTGTGTTTCCTACCCCCTCTATAACCCTCACAACTATATCTCTTTGATATGGTCTTAGTACTATTGTATCGGACTGTTTAAGCACTCTGTATCTGTATGGTCGTTGTTGTTTATCTATCTCTATAAGCCCCTCAATCTCTGCACATATATGATGCTGTGGTATCTTATCTAAGTAATGGCTTGATAGGCTTCTCTCTGCACTGTTCGTTGGCAACATATATAAAAGGTCTGATAGCTTATGCCCTGTAAGCCACTTACTTTTATTTCCTTTGCTTCTTTGTATATTGAGGAAGTATTGCACTCTCTCTTTAAAGGCAATGGCTCTTTTGCTTGTTGCCTCTGCTATTGCAATCTTTGCTTGTTGCTGTTTATCTTTGAGAGTCATCTTTTTCTCCTTTTTTTTATTGTGTGGAAAAACTCTTTTGTTATTCATCTTCGCTAAGTACTTGTAAGCTTCCTATGCGAAACTGTTTTACTTTGAAAAAAATCCTATCTTATGTTGTGTAGATAAATTGTGATAAGTATTTGAACTTCCACAATCAACATAAGTTTTAAAACCCATTATGATAAAAGCTGTAATCATTTGACCATTAGAGATACAACAAGGCTCCTCACTATTTTTAAACCATTGTTCTGCATAATGCTTAAATGTATAACTCGTTTTGTCTCTTACTATTGTTCTACTTTTTTTACACATATTCAAATAACGAATAGCATGACCTAAACCAACTAAATTGAATCCGTTGATATCTGCGATCATTGAATAACCAGTTTGACTGATACATCCTACATCATTGTTGAACTCGTATATAAAAAGTCCATTACCTATGTGTTTTAATTTTCCATCTGTATTTATTTGTATCATTCTATTTCCCTTTTTTCTTTAAAGGGATAAATTTATTTTCTCTATTTTTCCCGTTTAAGTTTTAAAGCTATAAATTACACTTACCCTGGGTGTAAAAACTGCAAAGTATGTAATTTATGTGTCGTAATGTAAAGTATGTAAAATATGTAAAGTATTCGTAAAATAGGGCTTTACAGAGTGCCTATGCTTTTTGCATACTCACTTTTACACACTTAAGGTTTCTCTACTCTTTTACTTTATAAGTATGGATTGTGTTTCTATCTCCACTCTTCTTAACAGTCCAATGAACATCTATATATCTTTTTATAACAGATCTTATATCCCTTACTGAGTAATCAAAATCATCATCCTCTTTAATGGCATCTTCTAACTCTAATTTTGTAGCCTTACCTCTGAGTCGTAGAAATGCTTTTATTCCACCAATTAGATGCTTATCTTCATTCATCTGCTTTATTAACTCTATATCAATCTGCTCACCGTCATCTAATCGTGTAACACTCTCAGGATTGCCTTTAAAGAAAGAGAAGCTACACTCTTTAAAATAAAAACGCACTCGTCCACCTTCTTTGATAGTTGATATTTTTTGATGTTCTTTTTGCCCGTCTGTTGTCTCTATCTTTAGCAATGCGTCTGAGTCCTGCTCGACTTCAGCAGTACCACTAAAATTCTCCCCATCTTTATTTGTATGGTGTAGAGATAAAAAAGTAGCACCTGTACTTACAATCTTTCTAATCCTATGTAGTGCTTTTGCATTTGCACCTTTGTTGTTTAAATCAGGTGTTAAGTGCTTTAGAGTGTCTAATACAAAGACTAACTGTTCAGGGTGTGGGTGGTCTTCGAGCATCTCCTCTACTAAGTTCAACATACTTTCTGCGGTACCATTTGTTACAATACTGTATCTATTATCTATTTTAATACTCTCAATATAGTCCATAAACTTTGATGCCATACTTAGCTGTCCGTCAACATAAAAAAAGAACACTTTGATATCTGCATTATTTTTATCTAATAACATCTCAGCCAATAGCTTTAGTACTACAGACGTTTTTCCACTTCCTGCATTTCCATACAGTATGACGTGATATCCTATAGGTAATAATCCATCTATTAAAAATCTCTCATTAAGTGCCTTTGTTCTTTGACTACGACTCATAGATAATCCTTTTAGCTCTTCTTCTTTCTGTTTCCATTTTGCTATAATATTGTCACTTGTTTCTTTGGTTGAGGCTTCCATTTTCTTGGCTTCAACCTTTCCCTTACGATACTGATTTAACTCCGAAAAATCGCTCATTGTTCTAAACCTCTCTTTATTTCATATTTTATATTCTTAACTACTGTATGAGCATCTTTTATCTCATTACAATAGTCTCTAAAGTCGTACCCTTTCGGTAACTCTCTATCGATCATATGTGTAAAGTCAATTACAACTATTTCAAGTTCTTGGAACATTGCTTTTATGTTAGTTGTAAGTGTTTGTGAGCTTGTATCATTCTCTTGTAGAATAATCAGCACTTTACCTTTTAAAGGCTCTCTAAACTGTTCTAAATGCTTATATGTACTATCACTCTGTAAAAGCAGATAGCTCCACCCTAAGAACTCAAATAAAAGTATCTCACTCATTCCACTTGCAATAAAGATAAAATCATCTTCTAAGTAACTTGGGATAAAAGTTTTACTACCGTATGTTTTCCACTTGATACTGCCACTCTTACGAACTGCTACACACTGAATATCTTTGCCTTTAAAAAGAGAGATGGTCAGGCTTCTGTCTTTATTAGAATATCCCGTATATTTACAAGCCTCTCTCTTTGGTTTTTGCGAGTTCCAAAACTTAGCAGATATAAGATCATCTCCTAAACGATAAAGCTCATCTTTTGATAATTCTCTCTTTGCTTCTGTGAATTGTTTGTGAAGCTTTTTAATGTCATATAATGGTTTTGGTGTTGAGGTTTCTCTTTTTATAGGCTCTATATTTGGCTTATATGGACTTTTATCATTTGAAGTAGTACCAAAGTAAGCATTAACTACTTCTACTGAATCTAAGAAACTCATACCTCTGTATTTTTGAAGGACATCAAATACATCACCGTGAAAACTATCATTGAAACTATGAACACTCCCATCCTTATTTATCTTTGTTGATGGTGTTTTATCATCTTCAGTAAGTGACATCATAAAAGTTTTTGTATCTACCCTAAAGCCATTAAAAGAGAGAATATCAATGACACTCTCTCTATTTAGTAGTTGTTTAAGTTCATTTGCTTTCATTACTTTTTACCCGTAAATTATCATCTCTAAATAGCGACTGATATTGCATTACACATTTAACATCATCAGAACTTGCACCTCTGATACTCTTAGCAACAATAAAAGGCTTTTCATCCCATTTGCTGTAAGTGTTTAAATAATCAATAACAGCTCTTTGGGTAACTGTAAGAACATTCATTACCTCATCATATATTCGAAAGAGATCGCCTTGATTTGGATGTTCAGATTTCCCTTTTTGTTTATTAGATACTCTGTAATCAAAACTTGGATTATCTTCTAAAAACTTATTTCTAAGGCGAATAATTGAGGCAATACTTTTATGCTGTTCTATTGTGAGTTGTATTTTGTTTGTTGTTGATAAACTTACGCCAATATCATTAATTAAGAAGAAATCATTAATTAAGTGTAGTTCACCATTATCAGAACAGTATCGCTTTGGATTATCCTCACACGCTTTAATGACGAACTTAACAGTAATCAAACCTTTTAGTTTGTTTAGAGATTTGTCTTCTATTGATGCCTGTTTGTTCCCTTTTACTGGGGTTGTTGTGTCTTCCATCACACTACCTCCGACAAGTCTTTAGATAGTTTCATTACTGCACTCTCATCTTTATATGTGATCCAATCATCTTTAACTGTATATTCGAATAAATCTGTACAGTTGATGTATATAGTTCTGAGTACTTCTGCTTTATTGGTATGCTTTACCTTTGTTGTGAGAAACTCTTTAACTGCTTTTGGTTTGAGTCCATAGCTTTTGCATAGGTTTTTAAAGTCTGCTTTTTTCATAATTATGCTACCTTTACTACTGCATGACTTTCGAGCCATTTATCAAGCTCTAACCTATCGTAACGGATAAAACGACTACTAATTTTTGAATATGGTATTTTCCCCTCCATTCTCCATATTGCTTGTGTCTGTTTTGCAATATCATATCCACCCTCTGAGGTTGGCTTTGCCACATCATCAGGAGTCATCCATCTGCTTAACGGTTGTGTATTATCATTCATAGAATACCTTTTTGCTTTAGGTAGCTACTCTAAAGTCTTGTTTGAATTTACGAATTCGAATAGTGTATTATGGAACATTTTTTAGAAGAAGTTTACGGAATAGTTAAGATGTTTTCTACTATGAATTTGAAGAATATATATTCATAGGAATTTAAAAAAGTGAAATTACTATTTTTTTTGTATGTCTGTTTTGGCTACTCCTGTAATCAATTCTTCATAACGCTTTCTGTCTATATACTCTGTTGCGAGTTCCTTATATTTTTTTAGAGTTTTAGAGTCCATTGTTTTAGTGTCAATTTTATTGTCTGCATAATAGTTGAAAACTTCATTTTGTATTTTTCTTTGTGTCGCACCTGCTTTTAATGCGTCATAAATATAAAACATATCTGCTAATTTTTGCTGCTTTGATAAAATTGTACGACTATCAAAACACTTTCCTTTTTCATCACAAACTAAATTATCAGCTTTTTGTATCTCTTCTCCCAAAAGTTCAATAGGAGCTTTTAGAATATCTTGATTCTCTTCTAAATCTTTTTTTATATGTGCTATGTGAGCTATTAGCTCATTCAATGGTCTACTAATATCAATTGTTAACACTGCATTCAGAGCTTTTGTTTCATTTTGTATTTTTATTTTTGGTCTTTTAAAGTTTTCTGTTATTGATATTGAAGAAATAGCACTTTCGACATTTTTTGATAAATGACTCTTAAAATCTTCTATTGTAGCAATCTCTTTGTAATCATCAATATTTTCATCGTAAACACAAGTATCATCGTCTATTTCCAATAGAGTTGATATCTTGTATCCTTTTCGTTCAATATTACGAGATACTATTTTCGATTCCGACAAACTGTTTGATTTCATTACTGCATTTTGATTTTTATCAAGTTCTTGTTCATAGCTTTCGTCACTTTCATTACTACATACAAAATTATTATTATTTATTTTTTTTATTATTTTATAAAACTCATTATTGATTCTCTTATCTTTATAATCTAAAGCTAAATAATCATATGGCTTGATGCGATGTACAAAAGGTATCATTTCTAAAGCTAAGCAAATTTCACCCACTAAATAATACATAAAAATAGCATTTTCCGAATCAAAGCTGCAATCAATGTCACCATTATTGTTGTTGTAAAATTCAATAACTGCATCAATAGCTTTTAAGCTATCCTCATTCCTAATTGCCATTTCATAAGCAACACATTGAGTAAGCTCATACTCCTCAAAACTTTCAATCTCTTTGTAAATCTCATCACTTCTACTTGGTAGCTTGTTCATTATTCCATAACCTCCGTATCAATGATACTTTTTAACTGTTTATTAGCACTCTGTGAGCATTTTAAATGATTTATAGTGCGATACACCTCATCGACTGTTGCAGTTCTCGTATGCCCTAATGAAGCACTCAAAACTGTTGTAGCTGTTCCTGTCTCTCCTAATGCAGTGACTAAGATATGTCGAAAGTAGTGCATAGTAAGCTCTTCTATTCCTGTGTCCTCTTTTATTTTTGCTAATTGCTTTCTTGGTGGGTGTAGCTTTCCACCTGTCTTTGGTGATTTGAACACAAGTCCATTATTGTCCTGCATCTCAAGTAGAGGAGTTTTTATTTGCTGTGGTAAATCATATGTCTGCTCTTTACTTATTTTGCTATTTTCATTTTGTATTGTGTATTTATTCTTCTTTAGATCTATGTCTTCCCACTTTAATGTTGCTATCTCATTCCATCTTCTACCATATAAGGCAAACATAAACAATGCCCTGTAAAATGGATCATATTTGTATCGAATTTGTATTGCATTATAAAGTGTAACCACCTTATTAGAAGCATTATCGACTGTTTTTTTTCTTTTGATTTTTGCTTTGTCAGGAAGTTTTATTTTTGGGACCTCACCTTTTATTGCTCCATTCCTCTTTCCATATTCCAATATTGGTTTTAGTACCTGCATTAATACTTTAGCTATGGTTCTTGGAGAGCAACCACCTTCTATATATTGGTGGTGGTTTACTGCTTCCATATGTGTTCGTATTTTGTCGATGTCATGTTCTATTACTCTATTGGCTATCTTATTGCCTATAAAAGGGAAGATATATAACTCATATTGTCTCTTTTTTGCTGCTGTCCATTCAGTATCTGAACAATGTTTTGTAAAGTATTCATTTGCGATAAAGTCAATTTTCGTGTTTAAGCTAAAAGGATTGTATAAAGCTTCTCTCTTTTCCTCTTTGAATTTTTCTGCATCTATATTGACTTTATTAATTGAATCTTTTTTATTCCAATTGTTTTTAGAGTAGTCAAATATCTTCCTGTATGTTTTGTTATTGACTTTAAATCTAAGTAGAAACTTATTGAATGCTTTATTTGCTTTGATACCTGTTGCTAAACTTTTAGCTATTTTGTCATTGTTTGAATAGATAAATTCTTCATAATTGATTGCCATAATAAACTTTCCTATATATGGGTGACACTTTAGGTGACACTTTATTATGAATAGATTATATCATTAAACATATTAATAGAAACATTAAAGCATCTTTTAAGTACCTAAAGTAGGGGTTTGCAAATCTTAAGAAATATAAGAGCGGAGTCTTGCGGTACCAGCGGTCACACGTTCGAATCGTGTCGGGCGCACCATAATGTTACCCTCTACAACCCCCTATAATACGAACTTCCAATCTTTAAGTGATA
>Ga0256843_1001760_pt1 | contig 16576 bp, 16 predicted proteins | sample AlvinellametaG_FD_191572 | JGI IMG/M metagenome (GOLD analysis project Ga0256843, IMG submission 191572) | Pompeii worm associated microbial communities from hydrothermal vent at the East Pacific Rise, Pacific Ocean - Alvinella | ecosystem: Host-associated > Annelida > Integument > Unclassified ... | reverse complement strand
TAAAGCAATTGTTTTTGAATTAAAACTTTCTGACACAAGTACACTTTTAGGATATGATTTAGGTAAGCGTACAAAGAAATTTGTTAAGAAAATTGGTCGTGCAAACGCTGCAATTTTACCATGGTGTGTAAGTATTGAAAATGGTCAAGCAAAAGCTTTAAATGCTAAGTACTATATAGCTTTGAGTTATCCTCTTTTAGATATGGGTGGATTTATGGGTATTGCAACTGTTCCAGGTGCAATTACAAAAGATTTAGAAAAAGCATTTAAAAAGTAGAAGACTACTTTAATATTAAGGGAAACATATGAGAAAATTTTTAGTTACTATTGTATCATTTTTAGCTATTGCACAGAGTGCTTTAGCTGATGATATTAGTGCATATTTACAAGGGAAATATGTAGATGTTAATAGTGCAAAAACAAAACTTGCTTCTGCAGGTTTTGAGGTTGTAACAGAGTATCCAAGTGTAAAAGATGGTGTTACAATCGTTTTTACAAATGATGCGCTAAAGAAAGAAGCAGCGAAGCCAACTCGTGCACATATGGCAGTTCTGCGTCTTTTTGTAGATAATCAAGAAAAAACAATAAGCTTTACTAATCCAGTCTATTTTGGAAAAGCATTTATGCAAGATGATTATGATGCAAAGGTATTCGAAGCACAATTAGCTTCTATTAACAAAGCATTTCCAGGGCTTACGGGTTCAGTTGATAAGTTAGATGAGGATGATATCTCTGGTTATCACTTTATGATGGGTATGCCTTACTATGAAGATGCGGATGAGTTAGCTGAAGGTAAATGTACTGAGCTTCTCGCTAAAGCAAAAGCTTATAAAGATGGTAAATTCTTTTTATTTAGTATTAAGCTAAGCGATACGAGTTACTTAGTTGGTTATGATCTTTCCAAACGTACGAAAAAATTTGTAGAGAAAATTGGTCGTGCTAATGCTACTGTTCTTCCTTATACTATCAGTATAGAGAAAGGTAAAGCAACTTCAATGGAAGCTAAATATTATTTAGCAGTATCTTACCCACTGTTAAGTATGGGTGAATTTACTACAATTGCAACAGTTCCTGGTGCGATTAAAAAAGATTTATCTAAACCATTTAAGAAGTAAGTTTATAGATTCCTCCAAGAGATTGGAGTGTTTATCCAGAAGAGATTCTGGATAAATGTTACGTAAGATGATTAAATCATCTTCGCTTCACGAGTTCCCTCTTTTATTTCACCGATTAAGTAACCATCAGTTTTAGAAAGAACAGTTTCTACATTTTTTTCTTCAACGACAAGTATCATACCAACACCCATGTTAAAAGCTCTAAACATCTCATCTCTGTCTATGTGCTCACTCATAAGTTCAAAAATAGGAAGTACTTTGATAGCATCTTTTTTTACTTCTGCCATCAAGTTCTCAGGAAGTACACGTGGAAGGTTCTCAACGATACCACCACCTGTAATATGTGCCATAGCTACTATTTCATTTTTTAGTTCTTTAAACATCTTTACATAGATATTTGTAGGTTCTAAAAGAGTCTCTATTAATGGTTTACCATTAAAATCATCTTCAAATTTCATTCCCATTTTTTCAAAGAGAACTTTTCTTGCAAGGGAGAAACCATTTGAGTGAAGACCAGAACTTGGAAGTGCTATAAGTTTATGTCCTGCACGAACAAGAGATACTCTATCCATTTCACTCTTCTCAGCTACACCTACTGCAAAACCAGCTAAATCATAATCATCTTCAGAGTACATTCCAGGCATCTCAGCAGTCTCTCCACCAATAAGTGCACACTCACTTCGTTTACACCCCTCAGCTATTCCTGCTACTACATTTGTAGCATTTTTCACATCTAATTTACCTGTTGCATAGTAGTCAAGGAAAAAAGAGGGTGTACCAAAGTTGCAGAGTAAGTCGTTAACACACATAGCAACTAAGTCTATACCAACAGTATTATGAATACCACTATCAATAGCAAGTTTAAGTTTTGTACCAACACCATCAGTTGCAGCAAGCATAACCGGCTCTTTAAAACCAGTTGGAAGTTCAAAGGCACCGGCGAAAGAACCGATACCACCCATAACACCTGGAATTTTTGTTGCTTTAACTAAAGGTTTGATGTTCTCTACAAAACTATTTCCTGCATCTATATCGACACCGGCATCTTTATAACTAATTTGACTCATTCTTTTCTCCATTTTGAGGTAAATCACATTTTTGAGTAACGATGCATAGAGGACAGAAGTTTACTAAACCCGCAATAAGAGGAATGACACCTAAATAAAAAATATGTTTCCCACTTATAATAGCAGTAGCGATAAGTGCAAGACCTATTACAATTCTTACAGGTTTACAAGTTTTTCTGATTTTATTAAAATCCATTTTACACCTTTAACTTTTTATAAATATTATGCAATTATATCTATATTAAGTAAAATTAATCCAAAAGTGGATAAAATCGCGATAAGAAATAAGGAAAAATTAATATGAAAAAATTTATATATGATGAAATGATGGTTCATGTACCAGTTTGTACGAACAAAACACCAGAGAATGTTCTGCTTATTAGCAATGATGCAGAGGGATTTGAAAATGAGATGAAGAAGCATGATGGCATCGCTTATGATGTAATCAAAGCAGATATCAATGCTCTTCGTGACATAGATGATGCAAAGTATGATGTTGTTATCTCTGAGCTTGAGAGTGATGCGGCAGTTTTAGCCCATTACAATCGTGTTTTAAAAGAGGATGGACTTTTAGTAACTACTATCCCCTCTCTTGATGAAGTCCAAGAGAACAAAAGAATTATGTCTATTTTAGGTAAGTATGCAAAAATCATTATGCCTTTTCATGTAGGTGATGGCAAGTTGTCACTTCTTGCATCAAAAGAGTATCATCCAACAGCAGATATTATTTTACATCGTGCAGATATGCTTGATAACTTAGAGTACTATAACTGTGATGTACATCCTGCTGCTTTTGCTATGGGTAACTATATTCGTAAAGAGTATTTAGGAATCATTAAAAACTAATGGCTTATGAGTATGCTATCGCTCTGACTGGAAGTATCGCCACTGGTAAAAGTACCGTTGCATCTCTTCTTGCTCTTAATGGAATGAGGATTATTGATGCGGATACTATAAGCCATGAGATACTTGATGCATCCGCCTCTTGGGTTGAAGAAAATTTTGGAAGTGAGTATCTTCGACTTGGAAAAGTGGATAGAGCAAAACTTGGAACACTTGTTTTTTCAGATGATGAAGCAAAAAGTGTTTTGGAAAATTTTCTACATCCAAAGATTCGCGAAGAGATACTCAAGCGAAGTGAGAAACAAGATAGACTCAAGTTTCCTTATCTTATAGATATACCTCTCTTTTTTGAGAATAACTCTTACGATATAGAGGATAGTGTAGTTGTATATACTCCTGAAGATATCCAACTTGAGCGTTTTATGAAACGAAATGGTTACTCTAAAGAGGAGTCACTAAAGCGTATAGCAACACAGTTTCCGATTTCGCAAAAACGAGATATGGCAACATGGGTTATCGATAACTCAGGTAATCTGAAACACCTTCAACAAGAGTGTGAAGATTTTGTCGCAATTATTAAGAAAAAGTATTTAAAAAAATAGGAGCAACTTGTGCATATTTCAAAATATAGTGCCAATGGAAATGATTTTGTACTATTTTCAAGTGATACAAAAGAGAATAGAGCCAAGTTAGCACAAGAGCTCTGTCATCGTCAAGATGGTATAGGTGCAGATGGGCTTATCGTTGTTGTACCTCATGATACATATGATTTTGAGTGGGAGTTTTACAACTCGGATGGGAGCCATGCCGATATGTGTGGTAATGGAAGTCGTGCCTGTGCTCATTATGCTTATGTCAACAAACTAGCTCCAAAAGAGATGCAATTTTTAACAGGGGCTGGAGTTATTCATGCTGTTGTAGAAGAGGGTGATGCAAAGAGTGCAATGGTCATGAGTGAACTGACACCTCCTGAAATTTTAGAGAGAGAAATAGAACATAATGGTAACACTTGGTGGCTTATCAACACTGGTGTCCCTCATCTTGTCTGCATTAAAGAGAGTGTGGAGTCATTTGATATAGAAGAGGCAAGAGAACTTCGCTATAAATACAATGCAAATGTAAATATTTGTGCTCTTGAGGGTGAAAATCTCAAAGTACGCACTTATGAGCGAGGTGTTGAAGCTGAGACTCTTGCTTGTGGTACTGGAATGGCAGCCTGCTTTTATAGAGCCTTGCAAGAGAAAAAAGTAAAAGAGAGTATAGAAGTTTATCCGACTAGTGGTGAGACACTATATCTTGGTGTGAATGAGAGAACTATTACTTTTAAAGGGAGAGTTGTTAATACTTTTAATACGGAGTGGATAGTTTAGAGAAGCGAGGAACTAAAGTCCTGCTGCTTCTACTATTTTTGCTTGATGGTCAGCTATAAGTGGTTCAATAACTTCATCTAAAAGTCCACCATTCATAATTTCATTGAGACGATAGAGTGTTAGGTTGATTCTATGGTCACTCATACGATTTTGTGGATAGTTATAGGTTCTAATACGACCACTTCTATCACCAGTCCCTACTTGTGCTGCACGCTCTGCTGCATTTTCAGACTGTTGTGCTTGCATCTCTAAATCATACAGTCTTGCTTTAAGAACTTTCATCGCTTTTTCACGATTTTTATGCTGTGACTTTTGATCTTGATTGGTTACAACTAAACCTGTTGGTAGGTGCGTGATACGAACTGCAGAGTCGGTAGTATTTACTGACTGACCACCACATCCTGAAGAACGCATAACATCTATCTTTAAATCTTTATCTTCAATGACTACTTCAACATCATCAACTTCAGGCATTACTGCAACTGTAATTGCAGAGGTATGAACACGACCTTGAGATTCAGTAGAGGGTACACGTTGTACACGGTGTGTTCCACCCTCATATTTCAAGCGACTATAAACCTGCTCACCTTTGATAAGTGCAGTAACCTCTTTAAATCCACCTGCATCAGATGGTGATGTACTCATAATCTCGATTTTCCAATTACGTAAATCGGCATAACGAGTATATGCATCAAAGAGATCTCCTACAAAGATAGCTGCTTCATCACCACCAGCTCCAGCACGAAGTTCCACGATGATATTTCTATCGTCATTTGGATCTTTTGGAAGAAGAAGCATTTTTATCTCCTCTTCCATCTCTGGTTTTTGTGGTTCAAGCTCTTTGAGCTCCTCTTTTGCCATTTCACCCATCTCTGCATCACTAAGCATCTCTTTTGTATCTGCAATATCTTGTATAAGAGTTTTATACTCTCTTGCTTTTTCAACAATTGGTAAAAGATTTGATTGCTCTTTGGAGAGTTCTGTCATACGTTTGATGTCAGAAGTGATGTCAGGTGAACTTAGCAGTTCGCTAAGTTCGTTATAGCGGGTGATAAACGGTGTAAGTTTATCTGAAAGCATGTTTATGCTCTAATTATATAGCGTTTACAGATTTGTGTAGACGACTAACTTTTCTAGCTGCAGTAGATTTTTTAAGGATACCTTTGCTTACAAATTTATGAATTTGTTGGTTAGCAACTTTAAATGCTGCTTGTGCTTCTTCTTTGTTACCAGCTTCAACTGCTGAGTTTACTGATTTTACGATGTTTTTAAGACGAGTTCTGTAGAAACGATTACGCTCTGTACGAACGATTGTTTGACGAATTCTCTTAATTGATGACTTGTGATTTGCCATTTTTTGAGTCCTTTTTGGAATTTAAGTTCGCAATAATAGCTTAAAAATAATTAAAATTAAGTTAAAGGGTGGTAAAATTGTCAAAGAACTTTTCTAAATATAGCAAAATAGGAGTAAATTTGAACTCCTTAGTTAGAATTCTTTGATATATTTAGAAAAGTTTACAAGTCAAGTATAAAGAGTGAAAAGGAAAAGTATGAAACTATTTGGAACCGATGGTGTAAGGGGCGAAGCAGGTAGCTTTTTAAGTGCTGAAGTGGCTATGAAAGTTGCTATGGCAGCAGGGATTTACTTAAAATCACGTTCTCTAACGAATAGAATTCTCGTTGGAAAAGATACCCGTCGTAGCGGATATATGATAGAGAATGCTATAGTTTGTGGACTTACCGCTGTTGGTTATGATGTTATTGAAGTTGGACCTATGCCTACTCCTGCGATTGCTTTTATTACAGAAAATATGCGTTGTGACGCAGGAATAATGATAAGTGCTTCTCATAATTCTTTTGAAGACAATGGTATAAAGTTTTTTGATGCACATGGCGATAAGTTTCCACTGAGTGTTGAAAAAGAGATAGAAGATATATTTTTTAATGAGATAATTCTTAATGAGGCACAAGCAACAGGTAATGGCATAGGAAAGGCTAAACGCATCGATGATGTGATTGGACGTTATATAGTACAACTTAAAAACTCATTTCCTGTACATATGTCACTTCAAGGTATGAGAATAGTTTTAGACACAGCGAATGGAGCAGCCTACAGAGTTGGTCCTACTGTTTTAGAAGAGCTTGGTGCGGAAGTGATTGTTCTTCATAATCATCCTGATGGATTTAACATAAATGAAGGGTGTGGTGCGTTGCACCCAAAAGATGTGAGTGATGCAGTTTTAAAATACAGAGCAGATTTAGGTATAGCACTAGATGGGGATGCTGATAGACTAGTAATTATAGATGAAAAAGGTGAAGTAGTAGATGGTGACCAGTTAATAGGTTCATTAGGGGTTCATTTACACCACTTAAATATTTTAAAAGGTGCTGGTATAGTGACTACGGTTATGAGTAATCAAGGCTTAGAGGACTATATTCAAGCAAATGGACTTAAGTTATGGCGTTCAGATGTTGGTGATAAGCATGTTCTTGAAATCATGAAAAGAGAAGGGATTAACTTTGGAGGTGAGCAGAGTGGTCATGTTATCATGAGTGATTTTGCAAAAACTGGAGATGGGCTTGTAAGTGCTTTACAAATTCTTGCACTTTTAATAGACAAAAAGCAAAAAGCATCAGAAGCACTACGTCCTTTTAGTCTTTATCCTCAAAAGCTTGTGAATATCAATATTAAAAATAAGAAACCACTTGAAGAGATAGAGGGCTTAGATGTAAAACTTCAGCATCTAGATAAATTACATATTAGACATCTCGTTCGTTACTCTGGAACTGAAAATAAATTACGAGTACTTTTAGAAGCAAAAGATAACAAGCTCATGAATCAAGAAATGGACTCAATAATTGAGTTTTTTCAGAAAGCATTAAATGCATAATCATACTTTACGCTTAGTGGCGATACTCCTTTTTAGTTTAGGGGGTGTATTTATCATTGACCAAAATATTAAACAACTTTTTGTAGATGGCTTTAGATATTATTCAGAAAATATTGATTTAATATTAGTTTACAATAAGGGTGTAGCATTTTCAATGTTTGCATTTTTAACAGAGTACTTGAAGTATATACAACTGACTATGGTATCGGGTGTATTAATATATACTTTATATCTAAATAAACTCTGTTATGCTTTTCCTGTAGGACTTCTACTTGGAGGAGCATTCTCAAACATATATGATAGATTTATTCATGGTGGAGTTGTGGATATGGTTTATTGGCATGGATGGCCTTACCCGATGTTTGGACAAGCAGGTTTTGCCGTCTTTAACTTTGCTGATGTGATGATAGATGTAGCAGTTGTGTGGATTCTCATAATAAATTTTAAACCACACTTTTGTAAAAGCTAATTAAAAGCAGTTTTTTGCTAGTATTAGCCAAAATAATAGTTATATAACTATATAAGTAACATAATAATAAAGGAAATTGATGGAAATCAAATCAAACAAAATCGATAATGCAAATGCGGAAATTACAGCTACAATCTCTATGGATGAGGTGAATGCTAAGGTAGAGAAAATAGCGAAACAGCTAAGTAAAACAGCTAATGTTCAAGGTTTTCGTAAAGGTAAGGTTCCTGTTGCAGTAGTTAAAAAACAGTACGGTCAAAAACTTGTAGAAGATGCTGAAGCTGAAGCTTTACGTGAAGTACTTGCAAAAGGGCTTGAAGAGTTAGAAATCTCAAATGAATCTTTAATAGGTGAGCCAAATATCTCTAAGTTTGATAAAAGTGAAGACAAAATAGAAGTAGCTATTAAAGTGGCTATGCGTCCGAGTATTGATTTATCATCAGTTGCATCAGCTGTTCCAGAATTTACAAAGCCAGAAATCACTGATGAAGCAGTTATGGAGAGAATCAAAAGTTTAGCAGAGTCTCAAGCACCTCTTGTAGATATTAAGCGTAATCGTAAAATGAAAGAGGGTGATACAGCTATTATAGACTTTGAAGGTTCTATTGATGGTGTACCATTTGATGGTGGAACTGCTCAAGATCATGCACTAACTTTAGGTTCAAACCAATTCATCCCTGGATTTGAAGATCAACTTATAGGTGTGAAGCGTGATGAAGAAGTAGTTATAAAAGTTACTTTCCCAGAAAATTATGGTGGAGATTTAGCAGGTAAAGATGCTGAATTTAAAGTAAAAGTAAAACAGATTCAAGTAAAAGATGAAGTTGAAATTAATGATGAATTAGCGAAAAAAATGCTTCCTGGTGAAGAGAATGCTGATTTAGAAGAGTTAAAAAAACAGGTGAAAATTCAACTTGAAAATGAAGCACTTGGAAAACTTTACAATGAAGATTTAAAACCAAAACTTCTTGAAACTTTAGTAGATACTTTAGAGTTTGATTTACCAGAGTTTGTTGTTGAACAAGAGATAGATATGGCTTTAAATAAAAAAGCTTCAGAGATGAGCGAAGATGAGATTAAAGAGCTTCGTGAAAATCCAGAAAAATTAAAAGAACTTCGTGAAACTTTCCGTGAAGAAGCTGAAAGAAGTGTGAAAGCTACTTTTATTATTGATGCCTTAGCACAAGAAAAAGGTGTAAAAATAGAAGAGCAAGAAGTAATGCAAACTATCTATTTTGAAGCTATGCAAATGGGACAAGATCCTCAAAAAGCGTATGATCACTACAAAGAAGCAGGGTACCTACCAGCAATTCAAATGTCTATGGTAGAAGATAGAGTTCTCTCTGGTTTACTTAACGAGAAGATAGCGTAAGTTATGAGTTATATTCCTTATGTTGTAGAGAAAACAGGGCGTGGTGAACGCTCTTATGACATCTACTCTCGTCTTTTAAAAGATAGAATTGTTATGTTAAGTGGAGAGGTAAATGATCAGGTTGCATCAACGATTGTTGCACAGTTCCTTTTTCTTGAAGCAGAAGATCCTGAAAAAGATATCTATTTTTACATTAACTCTCCTGGTGGAGTTGTTACTGCTGGAATGGCTATTTTTGATACGATGAACTATATTCGTCCAAATGTTGCAACTATCTGTATAGGACAAGCTGCTTCAATGGGTGCTTTCTTACTTTCATCAGGTGAAAAAGGGAAGCGTTATGCTCTTCCTCACGCTCGTATCATGATTCACCAACCTTTAGGTGGTGCTCAGGGTCAAGCAACTGATATTCAGATTCAAGCGGAAGAGATTCTTCGTATGAAAAAAGAGTTAAATACAATCTTAGCTGAAAATACAGGCCAGAGTGTGAAGCAAGTTGAAAAAGATACAGATCGTGATAACTTTATGAGTGCTACAGAGGCTCAAAAGTACGGAATGATTGATGAAGTATTAATCAAGAACGACAAAGAGTAAGGAGTGTGTTATGGCAAGTACATTAAGAAGTAGAAATCGTAGAAATATAGATGACACTGGTACAACGCCAAATTCTGGGGTACCTGAGATAGAAGCATTGAGTATGGAGAGTAATCCTTCGAGTGATATAGAGATATATGCTAAGGAAGTCCTTCATGCACTTATAGCAGATAACCTTCCTCCTACACCAAATAATTTTTCACTCTACTTTGATAGACTTTTAGAAGATAAGAGTGAAACACTTCGTAAGCAGATTCACTCTATGCTTGAGCTTGAAGAGAGCAATGATGCAGAAAATACTATTTTACTTGAGCAAAGTTTAAAGCAAGGGTTTGGTTCAATTAAGAGTATTTTAGGTGTAACTGCAAACCTTTATAAAAATATGTCTCTTATGACAAAGATTTTAGATAAAAGAAAACGAGAACTTAACGAACATCCTGAACTACAAGAAGCACTTGGAATCGTAGGAACTCTAGAGGGTGATGTCTCGAAACTCAATAGTATCCTCAAGACACAAAGTTCTCAAATGAAAACGATTTATGATGACACTGCTAAAATTGTGAAAAATGTAGAAAATGAAACAATATTTGACAATAAATTTGGAGTCTATAACCGTCGTTATCTTCTCACTAAGATAGAGCAAGAGATAGGACTTATAAAAGAGTTTAATCACAATAGCTCTCTCATCATGATTGAACTTAACCGTGATTTAAAAGCGAGTGTAAAAAATGAAAAAGCTGTTATCTTGATGACAAGAACGATAGCTAGACTCCTTTTAAAAACATCTCGTCGTAGTGATATTGTTGCTCATTATGGAAGTGGTGTATTTTCCATGTTACTCAAACATACTGATATCGAGAGTGCAAAAAAAGCGAGTGAAAGACTTTGTGATTTAGTTTCTAACTCTAACTTCTTTTTAGCAGATCGTGAAATAGAACTTAAGATCTCTATTGGTGTAACAAATGTTGACTCTATTCACTCTGTCGAGGAGATAGTTGTAAGTGCTATGGATGGTATTGAAAAAGCTTATGAAGATAAAAGAACAGATTATGCTGTCTCTCTAAGAGCATAGAAAGAAGATATGAAGTTAACAATAGTAGAATACCCAGATAAAAGATTACGTATAAAGTCAAAAGAGGTGAAACACTTTGATGAGAAGTTGCATAATTTACTAGATAGTATGTATCCAATCATGATAAACACAAATGGAATAGGTCTTGCAGCCATTCAAGTAAATCATCCTATAAAAGCACTTATCTTAAATATCCCTGATGAAGATGGAGAACAACCAAAAGAGAATCTTTTAGAGATTATCAATCCCGTTGTGACAAATCAAGCGGGTGAGACTGTTTATCAAGAGGGGTGTCTAAGTGTTCCTAAGTTTTACGAAGATATTACTCGTTATGAAACATTAACACTTAATTATCAGGATAGAGAGGGTAATACTAAAACTCTTGAGGCTGATGGTCTTTTATCGATAGCTATTCAGCATGAGATGGATCATTTAGAGGGTATACTTTTTATAGATAAACTCTCTTATGCACGACGTAAAAAATTTGAAAAAGAGTATAAGCGAATGCTTAAAGAGAGAAAATCCTCTTAAAAAATGTCAATTTGACATATTTCTTATCCTCTATATCAATTTATACTATTATAAACAATCTGCGAAAAGGTTGTGATAATGAAGTCTGTTCTATGTGCCACGTATGAGGGTGTTGATGCAAAAGTAGTAAATGTTGAGTCTACCCTTACAAAAGGACTTCCCTCTTTCTCTATTGTAGGGATGGCATCCACTGCTATAACCGAATCAAAAGAGCGTGTAAAGTCAGCACTTTTAAGTAATGAGTTCTCTTTTCCTCCCAAACGTATAACATTCTCTTTAGCTCCTAGTGAACTCTCTAAATCTGGTTCACAGTTTGATCTCTCTATGGCTATACTAATTTTATTACATGATTCTGAAGCAGATTTACGTGAGTGGTTTGTTTTTGGAGAGTTAGGTCTTGATGGTGCTGTAAAAGAGAATATACAACTTTACCCTCTTATTCTCTCTTTAGCAAATCAAGAACTTATAAAAAAAGTGATAGTTCCTTACGAATCCTTAGAGAAACTCTCTAAAATTCCAAATATAGAGTTTTACGGTGTAAAGAAGTTTGCTGAAGCGGTTGAGATTCTTAAACATCAAGATTTACATAAGCCAAGCCTACTCTCAAATAAGATAGATTATCCATATTTTAGCATCGCAGATGAGAAATACTACTATGTGAAAGAGTATGAGGAAGATTTTAGTGATGTAAAGGGGCAAGAGGTGGCTAAAAGGGCAGCCCTTATAGCTGCTGCTGGATTTCATAATATTATTTTCGAGGGGAGTCCTGGATGTGGAAAGAGTATGATTGCTTCACGACTTCGCTATATCTTACCTCCTATGAAGATGAGTGAGATTTTAGACCTAGCAAAACTTCAAGTACTTGATACAAAGGAGCCAGATTTTAAGCCTCATAGAACGATGCAGAGTGTGCATCACACTTCTACGTCAGCGAGTGTATTTGGTGGGGGAAGTTTCAAGGCAAAAATTGGTGAAGTAGGACTCTCCCACAATGGCATACTTTTTTTTGATGAGCTACCTCACTTTAGCAAAAATGTTTTAGAGTCTCTTCGTGAGCCAATGCAAGATAAAAAGATACGTATCTCACGTGTAAACTCTAAAGTAGAGTATCCTGCAAAATTTCTCTTTATTGGTGCGATGAACCCTTGCCCTTGTGGAAATCTTCTTGATGCCAACAAAGAGTGTCGATGTAATGAGTTAGAGATACAAAGGTATAAAAACAGACTCTCTGACCCATTTTTAGATAGGATAGATCTTAATGTAGTGATGCAAAATGTTACGCTTGATGATAAGCCAAGTCTCAGTTCAAAAGAGATGCATAAACTCGTGGTGCAGACGCATATTATCACCAAAGAGCGAGGACAGAGTGAGTTTAATGCAAATCTGAGTGATAAAGAGATTGAGAAGTTTTGTGTTTTGAGTGATGATGCAAAAAGGAGTTTGGAGATGGCTGTGAGCAGATTTACGCTCTCCTTTAGAAGTATTAAAAAGGTGCAAAAAGTGGCTCGTACTATCGCTGATTTAGCAGAGAGCAGCGTGATAGAAAATGAGCACCTTCTAGAGGCACTCTCATATAGAAGACGTTAAAAGAGTTTTTTTACTTCATACCATTTTCTTAACCATCTATCAAGAGGGTTGATAAGTTTGTAGATAGCGGGAACGATAAAAAGTGTAAGTATCATAGAGCTAATAAGACCTCCAATAATAGCGATAGCCATAGGTGCCTTTGATTCACTTCCAATACCATCCCCTATTGCTAGTGGGAGCATAGCAAAAATCATAGCAAAAGTAGTCATCAGTATTGGACGAAGTCTTTTTTCACCAGCCTCTACAAGTGCTTCATCTGCATTCATACCTTTTGCTATTGCAGAGTTTGCAAAGTCAACGAGTAAAACAGCATTTTTCCCAACCATACCCATAAGGAGCATAAATCCAATCATAACAAAGAGTGAGAAGTGTAAACCACTAAGGTATAGAGCAATCATGACACCTATGATACTAAGTGGAAGTGCTATCATAATGATAATAGGTTGAATGAGTGATTCATATAATATAGCTAAGATGATAAACATTAAAATCACAGAGAGGCTTATTGCTGTGACAAAAGATGCAGTAGTCTTTTCCATCTCCTCTGCAAAACCAGTAAATCTATAGCTTACACTTGGAGGGAGAAGATTATTAAGCTCTTTTTTTGTGTATGAGAGAGCACCGCCTAAGTCTAGCCCAAATAAATCAGCATAAACTGTTACTTGTCTCTCTCTATCATAGTGGTAGATAGTAGCTTGTGAAAAAGAGTTTGTTATATCCACTAAACCATCTAAATAGACTAAATTACCATCTTCTGTTCGAAGTTGAATCTTTCTTAAATCATTTAGAGTTTTTCTATGTGCATCATCAAATCTAAGGGTGATACTATACTGTTTACCATTCTCTTCAAAGTAAGAGATTTCAATATCACTAGAAAAAGCTGTTGCAATAGCATTTGCAATCTGTGTAGCACTAATACCTAAACGATTCGCATTTTCTCTTAGTATATGGATGTTATACTGAGGTTTTGGGTTGTCAAGATTTGTATCTATATCAACAAAACCCTTTTTTTTACTTAAGTACTCAACAAGATTTTTCTTCGCAATTTCTAAATCTTTAAAAGAGTCAGACTTGAGTATAATTTGGTAAGGAACAGTAACACCAGCTCCTTTTATGTTTGGAATATTAGCAACGGTAATAAAAAGATTTTTTGAGTAGGCTTTGAGCTTTTTACGAAATTCATGAATAATAAGTTCTTGACCCTTCACTCTCTTATCTTTAGGTAGTAGTTTGACGTAAATAAGGGATTTATTCTTCTCTTTTGCACTGTTATATCCCACATTAAGAGTTGTAAACTCAACATTTTTATCTTTACGAATTACCTCTTCAATCTTTTTTGATTTTGCTATCATCGCATCAAGGGATATACCTGGTTGTGCTTTTATATTTACTTGAAATTCACTTTTATCTGTTTTTGGTATAAAGTCCATACCTATTTTTGGAAAAAGGGAGAGCGAGCCAATGAAGATGCCAATTACTAAAAGAATTGTTATAAACTTAAACCGTAAAACCACCTTGAGTATAGCCTCATAAATCTTATCAATCACGAGAAAAATTGGCTCAGTTACAGTATAGAATCTACTTTCACCTTTATGAAGAACTCTAGCACTCAGTGAGGGAATAAAACTAAGCGCAATGGTATAAGAGATGATAATGGCAAAACCAACAGTCATTGCAAAACTCTCAAAAAACTTTCCAACTATACCGCTCATATTTGAAACAGGAATAAAAACCGCTAGTAGCATAGCTGAAATAGCAAGAATAGCAAATGCCATCTCTTTAGTTCCTTCATATGCAGCTTGAATTCTTTCCATTCCTGCTTCTTGTTTTTTATAAATATTTTCAATGACAACAATTGCATCATCAATAATAATTCCTATAGAGAGTGTAAGTCCGATAAGTGTCATCTTATTGAGATCAAACCCCATATAGTTCATAAGGGCAAATGTTCCAAATATCGAGGCAGGAATTGAGAGTGCTGAGACAAAGGTTATAGTAACATTTCTTAGAAATATAAAAACAATAATCGCTGCAAGTAGTGCCCCATAGATAAGATCAAACTTTACATCTTCAAGTGAATGAATGATAAAAGGGGTTGTATCTTGAAGTAGTTTCACTTCAAACCTATCTCCTGCTAGTTTCACTAAATTTGGATAGGCTTTTTTAACACTTTTTACTATCTCAATGGTATTTGTTCCAGAGATTTTTTGTACTTCAAGCATGACACCTTCAACACCATTGTATGATGCATAGCTTTTGGCATCGCTTAGAGTATCTACAACTTGAGCAACATCTTTAAGTCGGATACCATTAATAATTTTAATATTTTTGAGCTCTTCTACACTCAGCGCGTCTGCCTCTGTTTGTAAGATAAACTCACTAGTGCTGTTTATAAGTTTTCCTCCTCCTATTTTTACATTCTCTTCTGAAACTGCATCATTGAGTTCTAATAAAGAGATGCCATATTTGTTTAGTGCATCAATATCTGGAAAGATTTTAATCTCTCTATCTTTGTATCCTACTATTTTAACACCACCAACTCCTATTATTTTTTGAAGAGTTGGTTTTACCTTCTCATCTGCAAAGAGCATAAGATTTTTTAAAGAGTCATTTTTTGCAGTTAAAAAGACGTTAATAACAGCTGCCCCGCCAATATCAAGTTTACTAACAAGTGGTGTTTTTACATCACGAGGAAGAGTAATAGCCGAAACTTTGTCTCTCACATCATTCGTAGCTTCATTTATATCACGTTCTAAAAAAAACTTTACTATAACAATACTAACACCATCACTACTTGTAGATGTTATACTATCTACCCCGCCAATTTTGGAGACAGCTTCTTCTATTTTATCTGTTACTTGTGATTCAACAGTTGATGGTTCAGCACCTGGATAGACTGTTTTAACAGTAACTAAAGGAAAGTCTATATTTGGAAAAAGAGCTGAGGGCATACTTTTAAAACTTGAATACCCAAAAATGATAAGTGTTATAACATACATAAGTGTTGTTATAGGTCTGTTAATAGCTAACTTATACATGGAGTTACTCTTTTACTTCTATGGTGCCATCACCAAAGAGACCTGGAAGAAATCCTTTTGCATAAATCTCAGCTGTAATTTTTCTACTGTTTGCATTAGCACGAGGGTAAATTTTTGTGATAGTACCACTATACCTTTTTTCATCTCCATCAATAGAGTATGTAAATATACTCCCAACTTTTACAAGATTTCTGTTTTTTTGGTCAAATTTAACAAGAAGTTTTCTTCTTTTTTTGCTCTGGAGTTTAAACACTGTTTTGAGCATCATGGCACTTACAGCATCTCCAATCTCTATATCTTTTTCATAGATAACTCCATCAAAAGGAGCTTTTAAAAATGTCTTGTTATAGAGTGCTTGTTGGTAAGCAAGTTGGTTCTTAGCATTTTCATACTTGTATGCTACACTATCAAAACGTGCTTCATCTATAAGTTTTTTGATTTTAAGTTGACGCTCAAAATCTTTTTTTGCATATTTTAGGGTGGTTTTTGAAACCTCTAACATCGCTTTGATGTCACTATTTGCCAACTCTGCTAGGATTTCTCCTTTTTTAACAGTTGCTCCTACATCCACATTAACTGATTTTACAATGCCACTCGCTATGAAAGCTAGCTTTGCTTCATGAAGAG
>Ga0256843_1001759_pt1 | contig 16577 bp, 10 predicted proteins | sample AlvinellametaG_FD_191572 | JGI IMG/M metagenome (GOLD analysis project Ga0256843, IMG submission 191572) | Pompeii worm associated microbial communities from hydrothermal vent at the East Pacific Rise, Pacific Ocean - Alvinella | ecosystem: Host-associated > Annelida > Integument > Unclassified ... | reverse complement strand
ACATCGTTCTATATGGTGTGCGGACTTACCGGCGTTACGGGGGGAGAGGTCTTTCTCGACGGAGAAAATATTACGGCGTTGCCGTTGAGTAAGCGGGCGCGATACGGTATCGGTTATTTGCCTCAAGAGTCGAGTATTTTCAAAGATTTGACCGTTGAAGAGAATTTGAAAATCGCGTCGGAAGCGTTGAAACTCTCTAAAAAGGAGTCGCAAGCGCGTATTGAGAAACTGTTGGAGATATTCAACATCGAGCCGATTCGTAACCGTTTGGGTATTAGATTGAGCGGTGGGGAACGCCGCCGTGTAGAGATCGCCCGCGCACTGGTCGGAGAGCCGAAATTTTTGCTTCTGGACGAACCTTTTGCCGGAGTCGATCCTATTGCGGTGTTAGATATTCAAAATATCATCAAGCAGTTGGTCGAGCTCGATATGGGAATTTTGATTACCGATCATAATGTCCGCGAAACACTAAGTATATGCGACCGCGCCTATGTCATGCGAAGCGGCGAGATGATGGCGTCCGGAACCAGCGAAGAGATCGCACGCGATGAGAATGTACGAAAACACTATTTGGGCGAACACTTCTCCTTTTAACCCGTTTGATGTCGGAAAAAGAGACTTTTCCGTTTAAAAACCCTTCTATTCGTTCGGATTAACCGTTACTTTAGTCCTTTTTATGTAAAATACAGCAAATTATTACAAGAGGATGTTTTTATGGAAGGTGTATTTACTTACCTTGGTGCCATTTTCGGACACGGTCAGATGCTTTTCGTCGCGCACTTGTTGCTTGTGGCGGCGATCATCATATTTATCGCTAAGTCTGCGACGAAGAGTCTTAAAGCGGTTCCGACAGGCGCGCAAAATGTGATGGAGGCTTATCTCGGCGGCGTTATCGCAATGGGTAAAGATGTAATCGGTGAAGAGCTTGCGAGAAAATATCTTCCGCTTGTCGCTGCGGTGGGACTGTTTATCTTCGTATCGAATGTGATCGGAATTATCCCCGGATTCGAATCTCCGACTTCGAACATCAACATTACGCTTCCTTTGGCGTTGATGGTTTTCTTCTACTACAATTACGAAGGTATTAAAAAACAGGGTGTGGTACACTACTTTGCGCACTTTGCCGGACCGGTTAAGGCATTGGCGCCGTTGATGTTCCCTATCGAGATCGTTTCTCATATCTCAAGAATTATCTCTTTGAGCTTCCGTTTGTTCGGTAACATTAAAGGGGACGATCTCTTCTTGTGGGTTCTTCTCATGCTTGTGCCTTTCATCGCGCCGCTTCCTGCGTACCTGCTTTTGACATTCTCGGCACTGCTTCAAACTTTCGTATTTATGATTTTGATCTATGTTTATCTTGCGGGTGCCGTAGCGTTGGAAGAAGAACATGAAAAAGCGCCCGATCCGGTTATCGATACGATGGGTGCCGTATAAACCGTATGCGCTTTAGCCATAAAGCACTCGGTTTTGTCGTCAATTTTCTACTTGGAGTGGCATGGGGCGCCGTACTCTTAGGCACTCTCTCCTCTTTTTTCTCTTTCTATCATCAAAGTTTTCCCCTCGCTATCGTTTCTGCTGTTATCGGCGCTTTACCCGGACTTTTTTTCGTGTTGCTTTTGGAGTATTTTATTACCGAAAAAGAGAAACTTGACGAGTTGAAAAAGCAGACGGCGATTTTGGAAAAACTGCTGGAAGAGAAAAATAGCTGAAGTAGACATTATCTTTTATGTAGGGACAACCCTTGTGGTTTCCCTTTGGCATGACGACATTGTATTTTGAAAATTGGGCAGGTACAAGACCTGCCCCTACAATATTCCTCATTTTCCGCCATGGGGCACCTAATCTCCCTCAAATAACCAAAACGCTATAATATCCGTCAATATAACACTACTATTTCTTGAAGGAAATCCTCTATGTTTGAAACCGTGATCGGTCTTGAAGTACACGTGCAACTCAATACGAAAACGAAACTTTTTTGCGATTGCCCGACCTCTTTTGCGGCGCACCAAAACAGCAATACTTGTCCTACATGTTTGGCGCTTCCGGGAGCGTTGCCTGTAGTGAACAAAGAGGCGGCCGTTAAAGCGATGCGTTTTGCCAATGCCGTTAATGCGGAGATTAACGAAGCTTCCCGTTTTGACAGAAAATCCTACTTCTATCCGGATTCTCCGAGCGCTTATCAGATTACGCAGTTTTACGAGCCTATTCTTCGTAACGGAAAAGTGACGATCGATCTTGAAGACGGTTCTCAGAAAACCATAACCATCACCGAAGCGCATCTCGAAGCGGATGCGGGAAAAAATATGCACGAGGGAAATATTTCAAAAGTCGATCTTAACCGTGCGGGAACACCGCTTTTGGAGATTGTCTCCGGACCTGATATGCGCAGTGCGGAAGAGGTGACGGCATATTTGAAAAAACTTCACGCGACGGTACGATACCTCGATATCAGCGATGCGAATATGCAAGAGGGATCGTTCCGGTGTGATGTCAATGTCTCCGTAAGACCCAAAGGACAAGAGGCGTACGGTACGCGTGTCGAAATAAAAAACATGAACTCTTTCCGTTTCATCTCTCAGGCGATCGCCTACGAAGTGCAACGACAGATTGAAGCTTATGAAGACGGTGTGTATGAACAGGAGATCGTGCAGGAGACAAGGTTGTTCGATGTGGATAAATGCGAAACCCGTTCGATGAGAGGCAAAGAGGAAGCGGCGGATTATCGTTATTTCCCCGAACCCGATCTTCGTCCCTTGATCGTAACCGACGAGATGAAAAAAGCGGCAAGCGAGATTCCCGAACTACCTGACGAGAAGGTGCAACGCTATATCGAAGAGTTGGGTATCAAGCGTTACGATGCGCTTGTTATTACCGCACAAAAGGAGACGGCATACTACTTTGAAGAGATGCTCGAATGCGGTGCGAAACCGAAGAGTGCGGTTACTTGGCTGACTTCGGAGCTTCAAGGGCGCTTGAACAAAAACGGTATGAGTATAGAAAACTCTCCCGTGAGCGCAAGAACCCTTGGTGAACTCGTATCCAAGATTGACGACGGTACCGTTTCGGGCAAGGGTGCGAAAGAGGTGCTTGACTTCATGATGGAGAACGAAAGTCGCGATGTGGATGCGATTATCGAAGAGCTTGGTTTGGCGCAAGTGAGTGATGATGGAGCGATTTTAGCGATTATTGACGAAGTACTCGCGGCAAACGAAGATAAGGTGGCGGAGTATAAAGGCGGAAAAGAGAAGCTTTTCGGTTTCTTTGTCGGACAAACGATGAAAGCGAGTAAAGGAGCGGCAAACCCCGCGAAGGTAAACGAACTGCTAAAACAGCGCCTGAACGGTTAACGGCGAAAGGAGGGCGAAGCGTGAACGAATTGATTCTCTCTTTTGCCCGCATGCTACATCAATCGAAGGGGTATCGTCGCTTTAAAGCCTTGGTACGGGATATTTTGACGAATCAAAACCACCCTTATAAACGCTATCTTGATATTACAATTATCTTTTTGATCGTCACCTCCGTGTTCATTTTGGTTTACGAGGTGAAAAATCCGCTTCCGTTATGGATGGATATTTACGATATTTATGTAGTTTCTCTAATCTTTGCCATAGAGTATCTTTTGCGCCTTTGGGTACATAACGACGTTTCGGAGGAGATCCTCTCCGCCTATCACGACGCAGTCTTTCTCGATAAACCGTTCAAAGCTTTCAAACCGTTGCGAAGAGCATTGAAAGCGAAGTTCGATTATATGTTGACACCGGCGGCGATTATCGACCTTTTGGCTATTTTCCCCGCTTATAGACCAATTAGAGTGTTACGCATATTCGTACTTTTTCGAGTATTGAAACTGCTTCGCTACGCTAAAAGTATGAATCAGTTCGTCGAGGTGCTTGCCAATAAGCGGTTCGAACTCTATACGCTTCTGTTTCTACTCGCATTTATCGTCATAACCGCAGGAATCGCCATTTATGTCTTAGAGGAGAAGCTCAATCCCAATATCGATTCGCTTTTCGATGCGCTCTATTGGGCGTTGGTGACTATTTCGACGGTGGGGTTCGGAGACATCTCTCCCGTGACGACGGAGGGGCGGAGTATTTCGATGATTATCATCATCAGCGGTATAGCCATGATCTCTTTTGCCACTTCGGTGATCGTTTCGGCGTTTTCGGAAAAGCTGAACGAAGTAAAAGAGAGCCGCACCGTCGATCGCATCAATAAAAGCAAGGCGTTTCTCATTATTTGCGGTTACGGACAAATGACGAAAATGTTTTTAAGAAAGAGCAACTTTTCCGAACACAGCTATATTATTCTTGAAAAAGATCCCGAAAGAGTGGAAGCGGCACGGAAAGAGGGGTACAATATCATTCAAGAAGATGCCAGTCGGACGGAGGTGTTGAAACGGTTTAATGTAGCGCATGCGAAGATTACTATTTTGACGCTAACGGCAAGCGATGTCGAAAATATCTATATTACGCTGACGGCGAAATCGATCTCTCGTAAAATTCAAGTTATTGCCAGAGCAAGCCACCAAAATATGGTTAAAAAGTTCGAACATGCGGGAGCCGACCATATTGTTTTGCCTAACGAAGTGGTCAACAATATGATTCATATCGCCATTACTCAGCCGACGATGTACAAAGCGCTTCATGCGGTATTGACGGGAAAGGATGCGGCTCAGATTTACGAGATACATTTGAATGCTTATCCCGCGCTTGAGGGAAAAAGTTTGGGGAGTGTCGATTTTAAAGCTTACAAATTGCTTTTTTTAGGTATTCACAGAGATGGTAGCTTTATGTTCAATCCCGCTAAAAGCGAAGTGATGCGTCCGTATGATGTTTTATTGGTCATCGGTAGAGAGATCAGTCTCGAACACTTTAGAGAAACCCACAGGAGAGTGAACTGATGGGCGTAAAGAAAATATTGATCTTCGGATACGGAAACCATGGTCGCTATATTGCTAAAGGATTGCTTGAAGACGGCTATATGCTTCAGGTGGTAGAGTCGGATGAAGAGAATTACAAAAGAGCGATCGAAGATGGTTTCGGACAAAGTGTTCTCATCGATATGGGAAGCGACGAATCGTTACAGGAGTTAAATCCGACACAGTTCGACAAAGTGGTATGCGTTATGGATGACGAGCATCTGAATGTCTTTATCACCCTTTCGCTCAGTTCGCTTTTCGAAGGGTTGAATATCGTGGCGATTTCCGACTCCATTCACACCACGAGCAAGTTGAAAATGGCTGGAGCCCAGAAGGTGATCGACCTTTACGAAGTAAGTGCCAACCGTATTATCAATACGCTTAAACGGCCTGTGGCAACGGAGCTTTTGAAAGATTTCGTGATGAGTAAAACGGGAATTAGCTTTATGGAAATGGAGATACCAGAAGGCTCTTTTTTGCATGGAAAAAAGATTGACGAGGTCGATTTTGCCTGTTATGACGTTCTTTTGGTCGGACTGGTAGATTTGGAGCGGAGAAAAGGTTTCGAATTCGTAACGGCGGGGCAGGAGCATAAGCTCGATACGGGCGATATTATCGTCTGTATGGGAGAAGTGGAAAAGTTAAGAATTTTTAAAAAGGTGATAGCGAAAAAAGGGGATGAACGATGCAAATAGCTGTTATAGGAGCGGGGAAATGGGGGCAGGCACTCTATCATGCCTATTCGCAGAAGAACGATGTGGTGATCCATTCGCGTACGGTAAGAGAGATAGCCGATTTCGTTTCGTTGGACGAAGCCTTGGCGTGCGAATATCTTGTGATGGCGATTCCCGCACAGTTCGTTCGGGAGTGGATGGAGACAAACTTTATCGATAGGGGACAAAAGATTCTTGTGGCGGCAAAAGGGATTGAAGTGGCGACCGGAGCGTTTCTGAACGAAATTTACGAATCATTCGTACCCAAAGAGCGTTTGGCGTATATTTCCGGTCCTTCGTTTGCGGCGGAGGTCGTACGGTCGCTTCCGACGGCATTGATTATCAGTTCATATAATCTCGCTTTGGCGGAGACTTTTGCAAAAGCGCTTCCCAACTATATTAAAGGGTATGTCAGCGACGATGTGATCGGTGCGGAGGTTGCCGGCGCCTATAAAAATGTGATTGCGATTGCCGGAGGCGTAAGCGATGGACTAAAGCTTGGAAACAATGCGAGAGCGGCGCTCATATCCCGCGGGTTGGTGGAGATGACCCGTTTTGGTGAAGCATTCGGCGCGAAGGCGGAAACCTTTCTCTCTCTCGGTGGTGCGGGTGATCTCTTTTTGACGGCAAGTTCGACGCTCTCAAGAAACTATCGTGTAGGGATCGGATTGGCTCAAGGGAAAAATATGGAGGAAATATTGCAGGAGCTTGGTGAAGTCGCCGAAGGGGTCGGTACGGTTAAGGCTTTACATAAGATTGCCGAAGAGAGGGGACTTTATCTTCCCATTGCACAGCAGGTGTACGAAATGATCGAAAAAGGGAAAGATCCTCGTCAAAGCGTTAAAGAACTTTTACATTAACGGAGACTAACTTGTTTAAATATCTCTCTCTTCTACTTCTGTCGGTTTCTTTGCTTTTCGCTGGCGCATCGGCACATAAAAACGGCGACGGTCGGACGGAGAGAAAATCCGCACGGATCGTACTCGTATCGAAAGTAGTGAAACTTGAAGGGGAGTATAGCCTCGAACCTTCCGTAATCTACGATGCTATCGGAGCGGATTATCCGGGACGATTTCAATTTTGGAAAGAGAAAATACCGAAGATCAAGCAGAAGCTGATTCCGACAATCCCAGCGGCATTAAGAAGTTTTTACGACTCGCAAGGGTACTATGACGCGACTTTTTCCGTAACGGAACGAGAAGATGCAGTGACGATTCGCATTGACGAAGGTGAACCGGTAAAAATATCCGATGTTAATATCACTTCCGATTACGACATTTCAGAAATCGTCAACTTTCAAAAAGGTGAAGTTTTTACCGCTAAAAAATTCATCGAGACAAAAGCGGCGATCGTCTCTTTGATGCTCAAAGAGGGCTATTGCAGTTACGCGTTGGATTCCAAAGCCTATGTCGATCTCGAATCGCATAAGGTTGACATTCGTTTCTCTCTCCATAAGGGAGGCGTATGTACCTTCGGTAATGTTACCGTTAGCGGATTGGATACGATCGATCCTCAAGTTGTAAAATCTCGCGTAAGAGCGGAAAAAGGGATGCGATTTAGTACCGAAGCCGTGCAAGATACTTCCTCAGCCATATACGGTTTGCAAGCTTTTGATTCGGTCTTGATTAATGTAGATCGTAAATTTTACAATGTCGTTCCCGTAGATATAACCGTAAAAGAGATGAAAGATCCTTACCATATACAAGCGGGGGTCGGGTATGACACCTATGTCGGTCCGAGAGTCCATACGAAATTTATCAAACACAACTTTTTGGGAGACGCTCAACAGCTAAGTCTCGCCATGGCATGGTCGTCGCTTGAACAGTTGATTCGCGTCGACTTCTATAAGCCGGTACTGGCGGATATCGCCGGATGGGATATCGATTTGGGAACCAGCTTGGGGTATTCGAATCTCGAATATGACGGTTTCCGGGAAAAGAAAAGATGGATCAGGGCTTTTTTAAAGCACGAAAGCGAGCGGTTGAAGCTTATCGGCGGTATCGCCGTAGAGTCGATACGCATCGATACGTTGGATGAAGGTGTTTGCGTGCTTCCGTGTGAAGCGTACGACACTTTCGATCTTTCATACCCTTATCTGGATATCACATACGATGCGAGGGATTCGAAACTCGATCCCAAATACGGCTACTACCTTTCAGGGTATCTTGAAACCGGACTTCCGAAAGATAACCATTCAAGTCTTTATCTGAAAATGCAGATGGAAGCAAGAGCGATCTATACGGTTTCGAATCTGACGATGGCAGTCGTCGGAAAATTGGGCTCTATCAGTATTGAAGAGGATTCCTACGGCGGCATACCGGAATCGAAGAAGTTTTTTGCCGGAGGCGCATACTCCAACCGGGCATACGGTTTTAGAGAAATAGGCGTAATCACTTCACCTACGGAAGATTTGATAAACGGAGCGTTAAGTATGGCGAATTTGACGCTGGAGATGGATTATCCGCTTATGGGAAATTTATATGGCGCTCTCTTTACGGACAATACGATGTTAACGCCGGAAAGCTATGATTTTTCCGGTGAGATTATCAGTGCAGCGGGTGTGGGTGTACGATACATGACGCCGGTCGGTCCGTTTAAACTCGATGTGGGGTTCAATGTGCATGATCCGTCCATTTACGGTATTTCATTTCAAATAGGACAGTCTTTCTAATGAAAAGAGTAATATATGGTTTTTTAGGTTCGGTCGTATTGTTGATTGCGGCGATCGTGATTGCGGCGAACTCCTCTTTTGTTATACGAAAGGCATTAGATAGGTTCGCCCCTGATTACGGTATATCCTACCGGCATATCTCCGGAAATATCTTTACGGGCGTGGCTATCGAAGGGATATCGTTTTGCAAGAAACCTATGGCGGATGAGATCGTTTTTTCATGGAATCCGTCAAAACTTCTATATAAGCGTATCGCCGTAACGAAAATCGAGATGGAGGGTATCGATCTCGATACGGTAAAATCGTTGATCGCATCGTTTTCAGAAAGTGAGGAGACAAAATCAAGCGAGTCGAATACTCCGTTTCCTTTAAGTGTAGGTGTTGATCGGCTTCATATTTCGATCGACCCTTTTACCGAGAGGAATGTGAGTGTGACACGAACGGTATTGGATGCCGAGGGTATATCTTATGCGTCGGACCAAATCGAGGTCGATGCCCTTAAAGGTCAAATTGAGAGCGAACTCGGAAATCTCGATCTTTTCGCATCGATGCGTCATAGCCGGTTGCATATTCGCAAATGTTCGCTTTTTAGGGTTGATACGCAAGCGATCGAGAAGTTGTTCGCCGCTTCATCGTCGCGAAGCGAAGTAAATGCGACTGACGGCACTGTCGGTAAAAACGAGGTTCAAAACAGAGAAGAAAGCGTTTCGTTACTGCCTGAAACCATATATGTCGAGTCGTTTCATGCCGATATTTTGCCTCGTCGTATCGACCCGCTTCATTTGGAAGCCTTGAACCTCGATGTGCACAATATGCATATCGATTTGGAGTCTCTTACACTCAAAGAGGGAAGCGTCGACTTTAACGCGACGAGTAACTTGACGCATATATCTCAAAAAGGAAAGATCGTCGACAACCGTTTTAACGGGCATATCGTACTCACACCCAATAAGCCCCTTTTTGATCTGTATGCGCCGACAATTCGAAAAGAGGCGATAGGCGATATTGTCGTCGATGTAAATGTCACCAAAGAGCGTATCGGCGTTCGTTTGCTTGCGCATGCAACGCATCTGTTAAGAGTCGGAACGGACGCCAATCAAACGGATGGCAATATAACCGAACCCTTCAATATCGATGTAGAGACACTTAAAGTCATCGCCGATTATACCGTAGCCGAAGGTGTGTTTGACGCAAATGCGTATGCGAAAGTGAAAACCCCGTTCACGCCGGAAGCAACGCTCGATGCAAACTTTGCAATGATTGATGGCAAAATGGATTACAACGGATCGCTGCAAATTCCAAAAGTGGTGTTAACCGATATGCCGTCGCTTAAGTTTCTGGACGAGTTTTCGATAAAGTTTAAAGGCGATGACCGCAGGCTACGTGCAGATATCGCTTCAGAGCGTTTAAGCGGCTATTTTGATGTGCCCGATTTGATGAAAGAGGGGCGTTTTCACCTTGAAACGATACGGCCTGTCATCTTGCAAGAGGCGGTTTCTCTTCCTGAAGCTTTAAAAGATGCGAAGCTCGGTGCCGTGATCGATATGCCTGTCAATTTAAAAAAACCGTTGCCACTTACACTGCAAGCGAAAATATCTTCCGATATCGCGAACCTTCGCGCCGATTTGTCATACGGCGATGAAGTAACGGCGAAGATACAAGGGGATATTCCTGAAAACTCTCTACTTTACAATGTGGAAAAAAATGTGCGTTGGTCGGCGATCTCTCCGGTACGCATCGATGCGAAAATGACCGATAAAACGATAGAAGGGCGCTTAAAAGCGCCGAAACTAAGCGCAAATATGAAGATGTACCCGTTCAAAGGTACCGTGGAGGGGAAAGTATCGTTAGCGGGTATGGCGGCGACGCTGCAAGGCGATAAGAGCGGTCGTTTGAAACTTGTAAGCGATATTCGCTCTTTTGAAGATCTTTTCGGAACGGTTAAAACCTTTTACCGTATCGGAGACCTTCCTAAAGTCGAAGGAGCATTGCATCTTGTAACTTCGTTAGATAAGTACGGCGCGCTGCATGCGGAGCTTAGCTCTTCGCAGGTGCGTTATCATGCAGATCGGAAAACGGTGCATCTCATAGACGGTGTAACGCTTTCGGTCGGATTGAAAAAAGATACGCTTCAAGTCGACGCCTATCAATTGACCTATAATGATATGCACTTTTTTGCAACCCGTCCCTCAACGATAAGTTTCGGTGAAAAGGAGATCTCCGTCGACGCTTTTTGGCTTAACGACCAACTGCTTGTAAGCGGAGCTATCGATCCGAAGAGAATGCAAGGGCATTTTAATGCGAAATCAGACCGGTTTACATTTTCTCATGAAATGATCGACCTAACAAGCAAAATCGACCTTGAGGCGAAACTTGACGGAAACAGTACGGATGTAACCGGTACGATTACCCTTTTGGAAGGAAATATTCATTATGACCTCTCTACCAAAACATTTCCGAGCGATAGCGATATCGTGATCGTACAAGAGATGAAGAAGAAAGGGGAGAGCCCCTTTATGGATCATCTGACAATGCAAATTCGCGTCGTAACGGATAGACCGATGGTCTATAAACAAGGTCCGGTGGATATAGAGGCAAATGTCGATTTGGGTATTCACAAGTCGGTCTTTTCCGATATGATGGTGTTGGGTTCAATCGATATCGTCGACGGAAGCAGTTATACTTTCGAAGGAAAACGATTCGTCTTGAAACGAAGCCATATTTACATGACGGGAGACCCGTCAAAGCCGATGCTTGACATAACGGTGAAGTATCAAGCGTTACGGCACTTAATAAGCATTAATGTAAGCGGTACACCCGCGGTTCCGAACATTCTTTTCTCTTCCGTACCGAGTTTGAGTAAAGAGCAGATACTCTCTATTATATTATTTGATTCGGAGGAGGGAGCCGATACGAACGATGCAAACGATATGATGAAAATGATGGGTGGCGCGATGGCGAAATCGGCGTTGAACGATCTTGGCGTTCAGATCGATCACTTGGTCATAGGAGAAGGCAATAGCGTTGAGGTCGGTAAAAAAATCAGCGATAAGGTAACGGTGATCTATATTAATGCTGAAGTGCCGAAAATGGAGGTGAAGTACAAATACAGCCCGGCCATAGAAGTGGTTGTCGGCGCAAGCGAAGAGTCAGAGTCGATCGATGTGAACTACATTAAGGACTTCAATTTCGGAGAGGATGAGGATATTGTGATAAAAAGATGATATTTTATTGATATTTCGTTGATATTTCAACCTTTTGCTAAGTTTGTAGGGAGTACAATAAAATAAGTTTTTTGGGAGGTTAAGTGATGAAAAGCTTATTAAAGACTGTATTGTTCGGCGGCTTGGTTTTAGTTTTTACAGCCTGTGAACACGGTTCCGATTTTACGACGAGTGAAAGTGTGCTTTCTCAGGAAGAGCCTCAACAACGGGTTGTTGTGGAGGATGGAAAAAATTATGCTTTAATGGGGCCGTTAGCAAACGCTTCGGTTAAAGTTTTCAGAAGTAACGATCTACAAAGTTCGATTGAAGAGAATGTGACGAGTGACTCCGGAGTATTTCGTCTTTCGTTAGATAAGTTACATGACGATGAAGTCGTTTTGGTAACTGTTTCCGGAGGTGAAGATATCGATGCGAATGACGACGGCATAGTAGACGATACGCCGTTAACAAATATGGGAACGCTGCATGCCTTCGCAAAAGTTTCCGATTTGAAACAAGGTAAAGTGCATGTGAGTTTGTTAAGCGAAGTGGTCTATCAATATACGAAGCATTTGTTCGGACATACAAGCGATGATGATATGTATCGCGCTATGGCGACGGTAACGGCAAAATTGGTTGAAAATACGGGATTGAACGAAGAGGAGTATCTCGCTTTACTCTTTTCTTTCGTTCCGAGCAATTCCGAAGATAGAGAAAAGTTAAGTTTCGATTACAGTAAGCTTATCGACGGCAATAGCTCTTTAAGCGGATATATTCGTCAAAACAGTCCCGATGTCGAATCGCTAATAGATACGCTCTTCGCAAAAGTTTTAACGATGAACGATCAGACGCTTCTGAAGCTCCGTACGAAATATCTGTTAGAGTTGTCTCCGCCGATGTATGCGAATGTTACTTCCGTAGGTTCGGAAATATTTTATAATAGAGAGAACAATACAAGCCGTCTTTCCGACTATGTAGCGAAGGATGCGAATGTCTCTTTTTCCGTTGTTGTCGATGATGGTTACAAAATCGTGAAATGGTACGGGTGTAGCGAAGTTTCTTCCGATAAAAGCGAATGTAAAGTAAACCGTATACAGAAGGATACTTCCGTTGCTCCCGTTGTGGTTCCGGATGAGATTGTCGTTAATCCCAATATTCGTATCGTAGATATTTCACAAGCGGAGGTTTCGCTTCAAAACGACCTTTGTACGGTAAAGGCGGATCCTGCCGAAACGGCTCTTATTGATACGCTCTCCTCCGTTTCGATTAATGATGTCATTGTTAATAAATTCGATCCCGTCTTTTTCAAAAAAGTCGTTTCGGTACAAAAAAAGAGTGACTCCGAATATGTGTTTGAAACGGCATTTATTCCTATAGAAGAGGTGCTTACGCAGGGATATGTTTCCGTATCGACCGGTATGAAAACGGTTTCGTCGCAGCCGACATACAGTTCTGCAAAAATTGTTTTTCCGAATGGAAAATCATACCCGTTAACAAAAAATGAAGACAACTCTTTTGAGATAGACTTCGCAAAGCTTGCGGTGGAGCATATTTCGATTGAAGATTGGAATGTGGTGGAGAAGAAATGGAAAATTGACGAATATACGACAGTCTTTGGTAAAGTCAAGGTAACGCCTTATGTCGACTTCGATATGGCTTGGGAGTTCTTTAACGGATTGACGATGTTTTATGTCAAACCCGGCGTCGATATTCAACCTGAAATTAGTATCGATATAGAAAAAGAGTGGAAAGGTTACCGCGAGAAGCAGATCTTTTCTACGATTACTTCTCAAGTCTTTTTTGTCGGTCCTATCCCGATCGCTATAACGGAGGAGGTGAAGTTCCTTCTCGGAGTTGAAGGAAGTATTAAAACTTCACTATCCATAGGCGCTTCTTTCGGTGCCGACATCGGATTCCCTTTCCGGTGGACGAAGGATCAAGGAATTAGTCCGATGAGAGTTGCGTGCGATCCGCACTTCGATCTTAAAGTTGCCGAGTTTAAAGCCGAAGGTACGATGGGCGGATATGTCAACATTTTGCCTAATGTCAATGTATACGGATTAGGTTTCGGTATAGCGAATAAGTTTGGTATCTATGGTACGCTGAGTGCGGCGGCAGGATTGAATATCGGCTTTAAGTTCGATTCGTTAAAAGGGGAAAAGGAAGAGAATGTAAAAATGTTTAACGCTACGGCGGAAACCTACTTGCAATATCAGCCCGAATTTAGGCTTGTCGTACCTGAAGCGGTTGCAAGCAACGAAAATATTAAAGAGATTATAGATAATTTCGATAAAAATAAACCGCAACTTCCGAAGTTGAAAATACCGATAAAAAAATGGGAAGTCTCGTTGGAGACAAAGCCTCAAACACCTCCGGGTAACTTGGAAGTGATAAGAGGCGAAAATTATGAAACCAATGTAAAAGTGGGCTCGACACTCAATAGGGATTTCGTTTATGAACTAAAAAATACGGGAGGAGAAGATATCTATTGGAGTGTCGGCATTGCTTCGACCGACCCGCTCTTTTCACGCCTTGAAGTTTCTCAAAGAAGCGGAAAACTCGCGGCTGACGAGAGTACGACTGTTACGATTTCAATGAATGATGTCGATATTGAAAAAACCGGTAAGCATTTTGCTGTAGTTCAGTTTAACACCTCGTCCTCCGAGCAAAATCCTGAAGAGGAAAACAGTTTGTGGACGGCACTTGGGAAACTTGTATCTGCAAAAAAATATGCTGTGCAAATAAATGCATACCGCCCGCTAAGTCCGGTTACTGGTGGGAAAGTCGAGATCGTCAAACCGGAACAGTTTAGTAAATTACGCATTTCCTTTACGCCTTCGAATGAGGATGTGGACGGATATATTATTTACAAAGCGGATTACGATAAGGAAAGAGCGCAATGCTACTATAACTATGGTGAGTTCGCTCGGTTAGACGGCAAAGACAATAGCGTATACGAAGTGCCGATCAATGCTTTGGTAGCGAGTAACGATCCGTTTAGAACGGTAGAAGGAGGCAAATCGTACTGTTTCAATATCGTCACGTTTAAAGATGAAAACGGTATTCGTTCCATTTCGGAGTATATGAAGGATACTCCGGCTATAGAGATTCCTAAAAAGCTTGATGTAGATCAAAGTAAAAACTTGAGTTATGATCTTTATGAAAACAGTATAGCACCGGATGGAAGCGTATATGACGCATACCAAATTTTAGATATGGGATTGCGTATCAAAGATGAGACATATCTGTACGGACCGGATAAAGAGTATTTTGAAGTGACATTTACGCCTGATCAATTCGGTAGAAATAACATTGCGTTGACTTTAAAAGATAAGATCGATTATGAAAAGAAAAATGTCTATCAGGTAGATTGGATCGTCGTTATGAAAAGTACGGGTGAAGTATGGAGACTAAAAATAACGGTCAATATAAAGGATGTCAAAGAGACTCTGAAATTGGGACCGGATTTTGTGTCGGATACGCAAACGCATCTCATGTGGGAAAGAATGAACGAAAACAGAATCTATACTTTACAAGAGGCACAAAATATCTGTAGCCAGTCGACAACTGCCGGTTTTGAAGATTGGCGACTCCCGACAAAAGACGAGCTTGTAACCATCCATAATCCTGATCATTATATCGAACCCGGATTTTTCTACGATACTTTCGGCTATTGGACGGGTGAGACATGTGATGCCGGAAAAGTATGGGCCGTCGACCTTACCGGTATAGACGGCGAACCGAATATCGTATGTAATGTTATTGACGAGACCGAGGAGGCGCATCCGTTCGTACACGGTGTCAGATGCGTACGAAACAATTAGCCTACAGCGCTCCTTCCTTTAAGGAGCGGATTGGGTTTTATGGCTTAGGATAATCTATTCTTGAAGTCTTCGTATCCGAATTCCCTTAAAATTTCGACGGAGCCGTCAAGTTTTTTGACGGCGATGTAGGGTAGGTTGATGCCGTTGAAGGTGGTTGCTTTGACCATGGTGTAGTGCATCTGATCTTCAAAAACGATTCTATCGCCTATTTGAAGCGGCTTATCGAAGCTGTAGTCGCCCATAATATCGCCTGCTAAGCAGGTATTGCCTCCCAAACGGTAAGTATACGCCTTTTTCCCCGCTTCATCCGCACCTCTAACATCCGCACGGTAAGGCATAATGATCGTATCGGGCATATGCGCCTCTGCGGAGGTGTCGAGTATGGCGATATCGATACCGTTGTGCACAATATCGAGTACCATCGCAACCAGTACGCCCGTCTCCCATCCGATCGCTTCTCCGGGTTCGAGATAGACCTCCACGCCGTATTTCTCTTTAAAGGATCGTATGAGGTTGATGAGCTTTTGCGTATCATACCCTTTTTTGGTAATGTGGTGTCCACCGCCGAAGTTGATCCACTTCATTTGCGGAATGTAGGCACCGAACTTCTCTTCGAACGCTTCGAGTACCGCTTCAAGCGCATCGCTACCTTGTTCGCAAAGGGCGTGAAAGTGCAAACCGTCAAGTTCGTTTAGCAGATCTTCGTCGAAATTGGCAAGTGTCGTACCGAGTCTGGAGTAGACTCCGCAAGGATTGTAGATCTCTTTGGGAGATGCCGAGTATTCGGGATTTACTCTCAACCCGAGCGAGAGTTGCGGATTGACGCTTTTGGCTTTTGCGGCGAAGCGTTTGAACTGGGAGGGCGTGTTGAAGACCAAGTGGTGAGAGATAGTTGCGATTTGCTCTACCTCCTCCTCTTTGAATGCGGGGGAGTAGGTATGCACCTCTTTTTGAAAAACTTCGGATGCAAGTTTCGCTTCATGCAATCCGCTTGCGCAACAACCCTCCAAGTAAGGGCGCATCAGGTCGAAACATTTCCACAACGCAAATCCTTTCAACGCAAGAAGCACTTTCGCACCGCTCTCTTGTTTAATGCGTTCGATCAACTGAAGATTGTGCAGAAGTTTCTCTTCTTCAAGAAGCCAGCATGGTGAGGGAAGTTTATCCAAATCATTTTTATGCATGCCGAATTATAACGACTCAAGCTAAAGCGAGGAAGACAATATTGTGATAAATATTGTGATA
>Ga0256843_1001758_pt1 | contig 16578 bp, 17 predicted proteins | sample AlvinellametaG_FD_191572 | JGI IMG/M metagenome (GOLD analysis project Ga0256843, IMG submission 191572) | Pompeii worm associated microbial communities from hydrothermal vent at the East Pacific Rise, Pacific Ocean - Alvinella | ecosystem: Host-associated > Annelida > Integument > Unclassified ... | reverse complement strand
AGATTATAAGCTTTCATTCCAGGAGTTTGCCCCTTTTTTATTAAGAATATAGACTCTACAATTGCTAGAGGAATTAAAATATATATCCAACCTAGCAATTTATGTGCGCCAAAGCCCTCTCTGCCCCCAAATACTAAATAAAAAACAATATATACAATTGGCATCCAAAGCATAAAACTATCTGTTAAAATAGCTTTAAAGACATCAGCTCTTTTTGCAAATTTTAATTTTGACTCAGAGGCTTTTTTATCTGTAATTTTTCCTTGTTTTATATCTCTAAATCTCTGTTTTGCCATAATATTTCCTAATGTTTTGGACCTAAACTCATACTAAAAATTGGAAGAAGCATAGCAAGAACAATTGTTCCTACAATTAAACCAATAAATAGCATCATAAATGGCTCCATAAGGCTTAGAAGCACCTTTATTTTATCTTTGTTCTCTTCATTATATAACTTTGCAATACTACTTAAAATTGAGGCAACACTGCTTGACTCTTCTCCTAAAGCAAGAGATTGCATAAAGTTTCTTTTTATGCTAACACCCTTTGTTCTATACAAAGCAACAGAGAGTTTATTTCCCTCCACAACTTTTGTAGCAGCTCCATCAAAAAGCTCTTTTAACGCTCTATTATTAAATGTTGTAGATGCAAGTTGCACGGCTTGAGCATAAGATACACCAGAGTTTAACATTAAAGATAGAATATAGCTAAATCTCCCAAGTTCATAATTTTGTATAATATTTCCAATAATTGGCATTTTTAAAAGTATAGAGTCTATCATTTTTCTAAAACTTTTAATTTTTGCAAAACTAAATTGAAATAGAGCAACAATAGCAATTAATGAAGCAAGTATAAACATCCAATTGTGTATAAAAAAATCACTCATACCAAGCACAACTTGAGTAATCCAAGGTAGTTTCTGCCCTGTATCTTCAAAAATTTGAGTAATTTTTGGCACAACAAAGCTAATTAAAAATGCAGTCATACCAATAGCAACCAAAAAGATAAAAGCAGGATATATCATAGCATTAGTTGCTTGTTTTTTAACTTCGCCTTGAGCGCTAAAAAACTGCCCCATAGTTGATAAAACTTCACCCATTTTACCACTTTGTCCAGATACATTAATACTTTGCAAAAAGAAATCAGGCAACTCATATACGCTTTGAGAGTTTAAAGCAACATATAAAGATTTTCCCTCTTCTAGCTGCTTTTTAACCTCTTCAATAAAAGAGGCATACTTTTTTTCGTTTTTGTGTTGGTTGTGCATAAGTTTAAGTGCAGTATTTATTGTCATTCCAGAGTCGATATAACTTGCTAACTCTTTTGAGAAAGCACTCATTAAAGCCCCATTCATTGGGCGCTTTTTAAAGTTAGAAAAGATAGCTCCAGAGGAGTTACTCTCCTCTAAACTTTGGTAAAAAATACCTTTAGATTTTAATATCTGTTTAGCCTCATTTAAGCTACCAGCAACAATAACACCCTTAGCTTTTTTGCCCTCTTTAGTTAAGCCCTTATACTTATACTGCATCTTCCCTGCTTTTTTAACTCTATTATAAGTTAATTTTGCTTAAGAGTCCCCACTTCAGAGAGATTTTCAACATATATGCTTTGTGTTGGGAATGCAAAGTTACTGCCATTTTTTAATACAATTTTGGATATTTTATACTGCACATCCTCTTTTGTATTTAGATACTCTTGCCAATTTGCTGTATTTGTAAATGCATATACTAAAATCTCTTGTGCAGAGTCGCCAAAATTGACAAAATTTACCATTAGTGTTGACTCTTTATCTATGCCACTATGGTTTAGAAGCATATTTTTAATATCTTTTATAATGGCTTCTATTTGAGTATTTGTAGTATCATATGTTAAGCCAATATGCATTTTTATTCTTCTTGAGTTTCGGCGAGAGAAGTTTTCAATATTACTATTTGCAACAATTTGATTTGGCACAACAACAAGAGATTTTTGAAAAGTTCTAATTTTTGTTGTGCGCATACCTATATCTTCTACAGTGCCTTCTACATCATTAACTTTTATCCAATCACCTATTTTAATGCTTTTATCAATTAAAATTGCAATTGAACCAAATAGATTAGCAGCAGTATCTTTAGCAGCAAGTGCAAAAGCCAATCCTCCAAGCCCTAGTGATGCTAAAAGGGCAGTAACATTTATTCCCCATAGTGTAAGTATTGATGAAGCACCAAGAATCCAAACTAAAAGTTTTATCATTCTAATTATAAAGTGTGATAATTCGCTAGATAAATCTTTATAAATTGATGCAGTTGCTTTATAAATAATACCCTCAATTGCATGTAATATTGCCCAAATAATCCAAAAGAAGTTGTAAATTACAAGAGATTCTAAAATAAGATAAATGGTTGTAGTTTGCAGATATAAAATAGAGATAAAGGCATATATAGCAATAAGTAAAAAGGTAAATCTAAGAGGCTTATGAAGATTTTTTACAATTAAATCATCATATTTAGTATCTGTTTTTTTTGCAATTTTTAATAGTATTGTAATTAAAGCTTTTATAAGAAGAGGGCGAATTAGCCAAATAAATATAAAAATTAAGAGTGCAAATAGAATTTGTCCATAAGTAAAGTTATAAAATGAGTGTCCAAGGGTAGGGAATTTTTTATATAATCCAATTAATAGCTCTTGAGTTGCAGAGTTTAAACTATTATCAATAGATGTTGCAACTTTTGTTGTTATAGTAGAGTTAAGTTCAGTCAAAGTATCCCTTTTTTTGATGTAATTGTAACATAAATTAGTGAATAGTGAATAGTGATTAGTGATTTGTGATTTGTTTTTGGAAGTGAGGCTTTAGCCTCACCCTAAATTTGAGCTACTATAAAAACTAAACTTCCATTCTCTTAATATAATGATATTACCCAAAATCCTCGATTCCAATCACTATTCACTAATAAGGAGTAGCATCTATAAATCCATGGGCTTGGCGCTCTATTACCTCTACAATTCCTGCTTGAACAAAGGTAATATCATCTATAAAATCTTTTTTCTTCCAGCCCATTGTTTGCATTGTATTGATACATCCTATAAACTCTACATCATAATCCATAAGTGATTTTATTCTACTAAGTGTGTGTTTATCATAATCTTTCTTAAGCACTCTCATTCCTGGTCCATAAGCAATTACTACAACCTTTAATCCACCATCTGGATACTCTTTTAATATATTATATATTGTGCCAAGCAGATGATTTGCATAGTGAATATCTTTGTTATTTAACTTCATTATAATTTTTCTTGGATTATCAAAACTTGGTTTTGGATCTTTAAAGTTATATTTTCCAAATAGCAAAAATGGAATTAAAGCAAGTAGTAAAAAGGCTCTTCTCATATTTCTCCCCTATTAAATAGTTTATCCCAAATTATGCATTAGAAATTCATAAATTAGCACTACTTTATAAAAGTCTATTACATAATTTGGGTTTATAAAATCTCTACACTATCCCCTTTGTTAATAGTGCCACTATTTAATATTTTACAATAAATTCCCCTTTTATTTAATAAAAGCTTTGGTAATTTAGAGTTATATTTACTTAAGTGTTTACAAAGAGTGCACTCTTTTGTTATCTCTAAAATTGCTTCACCTATTTTTAGCTTTGTTCCAAAATTTAGAGAGTGTGGGTCAAAATCTAATAAAAGATTTTCACCAAGTGCAACTTCTGGCAACTCAATACCACTTCTCTTTGCAAGTTCATAAGAGTTTTTACCAATTATCATTATACTTCTATCTATCTCTTTACCAGCAAATTTATCATCTTTTATGCCAAACTCTTTTTCTACAAAAATGCTATCTCTTTTATCTCTTACTCCACTTGTATTTAGTGGGGCGATATAGAGATTTAAGATTTTACCTTTATTCAAATTTATTACTCCATATGTTTTATGATTAGTAAATAGTAATTAGTAAATAGTGATTAGTAATTGATTTATAAATTTAAAAAATTACTATTTAGTAATTACCAGACAATAGGCAATGCCTATTATCTAACACTTAGTGATACCTTTGTTGTTTTTAATTCCAACAATTTCTGGTGTATCAACTTTAAGGTCTTTAATGTGTTTAACATTTTTAAGATAATTCTCAACCGTTTCCCAAACTGGCTCACCTGGAGCTTTAGAGTTAACAGTTGACCAACCAGCAACTTTATATTTCTTTTTAGGATCAAGTGGTTTACCATTAAGAGTTTTAATATTACTAATTCTTTTACCCATTTTTTGAAGAGGGTCAATTGTATAGCTTAGCCCTCCTGTTCTAACCATATCTCCACCTTGTTGATAGAATGGATCAACATTAAATAGGTTATCTGCAACATCCTCTAAGACTGCGTGAATTTGCGCTCCAGTCATCTCTCTCATATATGTTTCTGGATAAGTCATAGCAGTTTGAGTTGCTAAATCTTCAAATGTAATTTTTTGTCCTGGCATTACACTTGTTCCCCATCTAAATCCAGGAGAGAATGAAATATCAGCACCCTTAACATTACGCAATGCATCACAGATAATTTGGTCAAAGCTTCCGTTAAAGTTTCCTCTTCTAAATAGAGTAACATCTGTTGTTGCTACTACCCTTTCAAGGTCTTTTATATAAGGTTTTCTAACCTTATCGATATAAGCTTGCATCTCTTTATCTGCTGGAACTAAATCACTAAATACTGGAAGAAGTGTAAATTTAAAGTCTTTAATTTTACCATCTTGAATATCTAAATCTAAAACATTTAAGAATTTACCATTACTACCTGCATTACATACATAAGTTGTTCCACCTTTATTTTTAACAGGCACTGCTTCTGGCACACCATCGTGAGTGTGTCCACCCATAATAAAGTCAATTCCGCTAACAACTTGAGCTAACTTCTTATCAACATCAAAACCGTTGTGAGATATCATAATAATTGCATCTGGTTTCTCTTTTTTCTTGATTGTATCTAAAAGAGTTTGAAGCTCATCAGCTTTAATACCAAATGTCCAGTCTGGAATAAATCTTTTAGGGTTTGCAATAGTTGTGTATGGGAATGCTTGACCAACAACAGCTACTCTAGCTTTTCCAAGCTTTTTCATAACATATGGTTTAAAAGCCAAACCACTATCTTCATCATATGCAGGGGCGCCGTCCATTAGGGCATCTTCTTTAACAAATACATTTTGAGCAACAAAATCTGCTTTAAGATTTTTAATATTTTCTAAAACCTCTTTTTCTGTGTATGTAAACTCCCAGTGTCCTGTCATTACATCAACACCTAGTAGGTTTTCTGCTCCAACCATATCTTTACCACGAGTTTGCAAAGATGTCCAGCTACCTTGCCATGTATCACCACCATCTAGTAGTAAAGTTTTATCTTTACCAAATTCACCTCTAAGTGAATCAACCATTGTTTTAATATGTGCAAAACCACCCATTCTACCAATAGCTTTTGCATTTTTAACAAAATCAACACAAGTAAATGCATATGTTAATCTATCATTTCCTTTAATGTGGTAGTAATCTAAAAAGTCTTTACCAACAATATGTGGTGGCACATTCTTATTTCCGTGTAAACCAATATTTACACTTGGCTCTCTAAAATATACAGGCACTAATTGTGCATGTGAATCTGTCATATGTAATATTCTTGCATTACCAAATGGCTTTAATTTGTAGTAATCTTTTAAACTTCCTGTAGGTGAAAGTCTAGTGTGTGAATTTGCAAATATAGGTGTAGCACCAAGTGATGCCATCAAATACATAAACTCTCTTCTTCCAAAACTCATATAATTATCCTTTACCTTTTATTTTTGACTATATCAAAAAAGCTTAGAGCTTAGAGCTTAGAGCATAAAGCTTATAGCCTAAATAAACTCAATATTAAATAAGCTCTATGCTCTAAGCTCTGCACTCTAAGCTTACTAAATAGCAAATTGCTATTTAGTATTTAAAGCCATCACCTGGCACTGCTAGACGCCAAGTTTTTTGGCTCTCTTGATGAAGTTGAAGCGCTCTAACTGCAAAAGAACAAGTTCTCCAAGCTGCATAATCTAAAGGAAATTTTTTAGTTTCTTCTTTGTCATTAACTTTATATTTAATTACAACTTCTTTCTTTTTACCCTTAATTGCCTCTTCAACAGCTTTAACATACTCTCTGTTTTTAATGCCAAGGCGTTTAAATTCAACACCTAGTTTAATAGCTTCTGGATTGAATTTTTTAGCTACTGCTAAAACTTTGTCAGCACCATTTGCTTTTACATCACAAACTTTTTTAACATCTAATTTAGTCGCTTCTTCTAATAGTCCAGCATTTAAAAATGTAAATCCAACTGCTGTAACTAATGCTAATTTAATTAATTTCATTATGCACTCCTTACTTTCTTATATCTGGACCATCAACTGGCAGACCATTAGACATATATGACATAAAATAGATTAACTCATTTTGCCATTTGCTACCTGGCTTATGAGGATTTTCACCTTCATCTTTTTCGCATCCTTTAATTCTTCTCTCTAAAGTTCCTAAACCTTCCCAGCTAAGTCTATAAACAGGGAAGTGTGTTGTTGCTCCAAATAGAGGTGAAAGATACTCATTTCTAACTCTTTTACCAGCACCTTGAACATGGCAATTTGCACATGAAAGTTGTAAATAACCTCTTTGAGAGTAATACTCTTTTTTACCTCTTTCATAAGCTTCTGCTGCCTCTTTTGAGTCAATTACAATATGAACTTTTTTGCCTTTCTCTTTAGAAGTCGAAGCAAAATATGCTTGAAGGTCGGTCATTTTACCTTTTGTTACTTTCCAAGGTTTCTCTCCGTTTGCTTTTAAACAACTATTAATTGCTTTTGCAAGTGTTACAACCTCTTTTTTCTTATTATCAAACTTAGGATATTCCCCTCTAATAGCAGGATCTGGGAAACACTTTTTAATACCTTTTGTATTTTCATAAAGCTCTTTACCAGCATCTACATTATCTTCATAAGGAGGCATTTCATTCATCTCATCATATTGAGATTTACCACCTTTATTAAAAGCATAAGAGCCTAATCTAAAGTCATCTCCCTTAAGTCCCCATTTAAAGTTTTTATCTAACTCCTCTTTTGTAGAGTATGGAAAGTAGTTAGCAGCAGTTTTTCTACTTGCAAATTTTTTCTCCATATACTCTTGAAGAGCTTTTCTATCTTTATTAGCTTGTGTTGCAAAATCACCTGCAAATGCAACTGTTGCTATAGAAGCTGCTAAAATAGAAACTAATATTTTACTATTCATTTTTAATCCTTTTCCTTCTTTGAAAGCTAAAATATTTAGCCAAAGGTAAAACCAAAGCATAGTGCTTTAGTTAAATCTTACTTAATTTTAACTTTTTTGCTTTTTGTGTTACCTTTTAAATCAATCCAACTAAGTTCTAGCTCTTTACCAGCTTCACCTTTGAATTTGAATTTGATAAATGGGTTTTTAGATAAAAATTGGCTTGTTGAAGCTTCATATACTGGTTTACCATCTACTTTTCCACTAATGTAAACAATAAAGTTTGCCTCTTTACCTTGTTTTTTTGCTATATCATAACTTAACATTGGGTGTTTTAAACCCGCCTTTACTGAAACTACACCATCTGCTGCTTTTGCTTTAATTCTCATTTTATTTTCTCCTTAAATTAAATCTTTTTAATAATATTTTGTTTAACACTTAAATCTACATCAAAAAAAGCTCTTTGCTCTACGCATTTTAAGCTTTATGCTACTTTTACCAAAGGTAAAAATCAACCTCCACAACCACCAGCAGTAACTTTTACAACTTTACTAGCTTTATAAAGTTTTCCATCAACCTCTGCAACTACTGTAACAGTTCCTGTTTTTGCCATTTTAATTCTTACACCATAATCTGGAATACCAGCTTCTGGAATATCCCAAATTGCTACTAGTGCTTCTGGGTTAGCGCTTTGGAAAAGTGCAACTCTAGTAGCTTTATCTAATTTAAAGCTAACTGGAACAACAGCACCATTTTCTGCAATATCTGGAGCTTTTAATTTAACTTTGCCATCTTCTGTTTTATCACTACCAAATACAGCTTTAATAGCTTCATTTGTTCCTGTTAAATCATTTTCTGCATCTTTATTCTTAATTGTCCAAACTTTTGGTAACTCTTTTCTATAATCTTTTGCTAATGCTGATACTGGAGCTAATGAGATAGCTACTGCACCTAAACCTAAACCTAAAAATTTTCTTCTTTCCATCTTTGTCATCCTTTATTGAAATTTATTTTTATTCATAAAAAGCCAATTTGTTGGCACCTATTAAAGCTTTTAGTTTACTTAATTGTCTTTAAATAAGCAACTACTGCCTTAATTTGATGATCACTTAATATACCATTTTTACCAAATGCAGGCATTGCTGAAATTGGATTTGTAGTGTATGGATTGTAAACCTTATCATACAAAGCTTTCTCTGGCCAAGATGATAAAAATTTTAACTTAGGACCTAAAGTTCCTGGGTTATCAACATTTTTACCATTTGCGGCATGACAAGCTAAGCAGTTACCAATTTTTTTTGTATTAAAGATTTTTTCACCCTCTTTAACTAAATCTGCATTTGCAAATAGTGAAGTAGCACTAAATGCTAAAAGTGCAGATGCTATGATTACTTTTCTCATTTTTAATCCTTTTACATTTAATAGAGATTGCAATTGAGTAAAAACTCAATTGCAATTTACTATTTAGATTTGTTAACCATATAGTCAACAATTGCTTTTATATCGGCATCTCCAAGAGAAGTTCCACCTTTTGGAGGCATACCTTTAAAGCCTTTAATCGCGTGAGTGTAAAGAGTCTTTTTACCTTGCTTAATTCTAGCTGCCCAAGCCTCTTTATCACCTGGAACTGGAGCAATTGCTTTATTTCCATGACAAGCTTTACAGTTTGCTTCAAATAGTTTTGCTCCTTTAGAGTCAGCTCCACCTTCACCCTTTTTAGGTTTTGGTAGATCTCTTTTTTCACTAAGTGGTGGGGTAATTCCTCCATCTAAAGATGCTTTAATATGAACAACTTTTCCAGTTGGACAATTTTTCATACATCTTTTTGTTGGAGTTCCATAGTTTTTACCATCACTTATGAATTTTTTCATATTTAGTGCGCCATCTTTGCCATTTACATCTGGATAGAAGCCATCAACATTTGGCATAACTACCTTCATTAATGTTTTTTTATCAATTACTTGATCATCTTCAATATCTTTACCATCTATTTGAATCTCATTTTGTTGTAATAAGTATGCAACAATTGAGTAAACTTGGTCATTGCTTAAACTCATAGGATGAGGGAAAGGCATACCAGTTTTTACATACCAAAATAGTGTTGATGCATATGGCCAGTAACTACCAATAGTCTTTTCTGGCGGCTCATCTCCTGGATGAAGCAATTGGTTTTTAAGAGATGATTTATCTCCCCCAACTAGTGTTGGATAGCCAAGTCCACCTGAACCCATATCGCCATGACACATAGAACATTTACTATCATAAAGGTCGCTTCCTTGATCAGCTGTTCCTTTACCATCTGGCAGACCTTTCCAATCGTAGCGAACATCAATATTGCTAACTTTAATTTCATTTGCAGTTGCTTTTTTCCCATAGCTAAATTTAGCTTTTGCAGTTTGAGGGTTTACTCTGTAAACTCCAGCATACATACCATCTTTAACTTTATATTCAACTGCAGCATCAATTGCTCTATCTTTAAAACTTGGAGCTTTAACATCAGCTGCAGATGCAAATGTTACAGATGCAAATAGAGATAATGCTACAACCTTAGATATCTTTTTAGCTTCTAATTTGAACATTGTTTACCTCCCCATTTGCTTTAACTTCCCAAGTAACTATTGCGTTTCTGTGGTAGATTGCCTCTACACCCATTACTTTAACTTCTTGATCAATTGTTGGTTGAACAAAACCAGCATCATCATAAGCTCTTGAGCTAAGAAGAATTGGTTTTCCATCCCACTTATAGATATAGCTAAATCTAGTCCAAGCTTTTGGTAATACTAAACCTTTTAAGTTAGCTTCAACCCAGTTTTTACCACCATCAAAGCTAATATCAACACCTTTGATTGTTCCTTCTCCACTCCAAGCTAAACCTTGAATTTCAACCATATCACCTTTTTTAAGGTCTGTCCATGGCTTATCTGGACAAGGGCTAGTAATTACAGAGTTAACTTCCATTGGCCAGAAGAATTGAATTGCTTTACCGCTTGGTGTTAGCATTGTATATTTAGAAGTTTCCTCTTTTGCATGCCATGGTTTATCTCCAAATTTTAAGCGTTTTAGCCACTTAACATTTAAGTTACCTTCCCAACCTGGAACTAATAGACGAACAGGGTAACCTTGCTCAGGGCGAAGAGCTTCACCATTTTGCGCCCAAACTACCATTGCATCATCCATTATCTTCTCAATTGGAATAGTTCTTCCCATATGAGAGTTGTCGCTACCTTCAGCTAAAACCCACTTAGCTTCTGGTTTAACACCTACATCTTTAAGGATTGTAGATAGTTTTACACCAGTCCACTCAGCTTGACTCATCATACCCTTCATAAATTGAAGTGTATTAAATTGAGGTGATCTCCAACCAGTTGAACCATTTGCAGGACACTCAATAAAGTGGATTCTACTCTCACTTGGGTAGCGCTTAAGTTGTTCTAGTGTTAATACTAAAGGTTTTTCTACTAAACCATGAATTATTAATCTATACTCATTTGGATCTACAATTGCAACACCACCGTGCGCTCTATTAAAGAATAATCCATTTGGAGTAATAATTCCATCCAAATCTTGAATAGGACACATTGCTACAGAAGCATACATATCACCAGAACTTAGCAATTTATGCACTCTTCTTTTAACATTATGTTCATATGGTGAAGGCATACCATATAGATTTGCATCTACTGGCAACCCAAGTTTTTTACCCCACTCTGGCTCTTTCATTAAAGCTGGATCATCACCAGCCTTAAGTGCTACCGGAGCTAAGGCACCTGCTGCAACAACAGAAGCGGCAATATTTTTCAAAAAACCTCTTCTTTTTGCAGAATTATTATTATTAGTGCTTTTATTCAAACTACTAAACCTCCTGTTTAAGATTTTACATATCAATATTAACATTACTACATTACCAAATAGTTAAAAATTACCTTTATAAAGATAATTAATACTTATATGATACAATAAGTTACATTTGATATATAGTATAAATAATTTTTATTTTATATGATTATCAATTTAATTTATGATAAATAGTTTTAGTTTCATTTTTAGATATTGAATGCAAAATTAAAATTATTGTTATATTATTTTTTGCAAATTGATAGATAATAAGTCTAAAGAATAGATAAATGATATAATACAAATCGCATTAATATTAAAAGGTGAAATTTGAGTTTAGAGAGAGTTAATAATTTTAAAGAGATAGTAATAAAAGATATACCCTTAATTGATGTTCGCGCCCCTATCGAATTTAAAAAAGGTGCATTTAAAAATGCTATAAATTTGCCATTAATGAATAATAAAGAGAGAGAACTTGTTGGAATAAGATACAAAAATAATGGCAATGAAGCAGCATTAAAATTGGGTTATAAACTTGTCTCAAATAGTATTAAAAAAAGTAGAGTAGATGCTTGGATAAATTTTATAAAGCAAAATCCAAATGCAGTTATGTATTGCTTTCGTGGAGGACAACGCTCTGAAATTTCTCAAAAATGGTTGGAAGAAGTTGGAATAAAAATTCCAAGAATTAATGGAGGTTATAAAGCTTTTAGAACTTATTTAATAGATATTTTAGATAATGCTAATACCCTTTTTAAGCCAATAAGAGTTGCTGGGAAAACAGGCAGTGGTAAAACTACACTATTAAAAGAGTTTAATAATTTTATAGATTTAGAAGGGTTAGCAAATCATAGAGGTTCTGCATTTGGAAGCTTTATTTTACCTCAGCCAACACAAATTAATTTTGAAAATAATTTAGCCTATGAAGTTATTAAAAAGAGTCAAACATTTAAAACTATACTTTTTGAAGATGAGAGCCGACATATTGGCAAAAACTATATTCCAAATAATTTTTTTAATTTTCTAAGTAAAAGTAAAATAGTTCTTTTAGAGATTGATATTAATAGTAGAATAGAGAATATTTTTAATGACTATATTGTAAATGAAATATCAAGTTATCAAAATTTTTATAAAGATAATGGCTTAAAATTATGGCAAGATAAGATGCTAAAAGATTTTATGAATATTCAAAAAAAGCTAGGCTATGAAAATTATAAAAAAATAATAGAAATTTTTAATAATGCAAAAGATAATATAAATTTACACAAAGAGTGGATAGAACTTCTTTTAGTGCAATATTATGATCCAATGTATAATTATCAATTAAGAAATAAAGAGAGTTCTATTTTGTTTAAAGGTAATCAAAAAGAGTTGTTAGAGTTTTTAAAAAATATGATTTAGAGTTTGTTTTTTATTTTATTTATCCACTCATTTAGACTCTTTTCAAAGCCAATATTTGAGCTTTTATAAAAATTTAGAGTTTTTTGTAGATACTCTTGTTCTATATATCCTCCAAAATTGTGTGGATATTTGTAATCTTTAGAGTGGGTTTTTAAGTGAGGCGGAACATCTAATATTAAACCCTCTTTAATTGCTTTTAATGCACTATTTATTGCATTATAAGAGCTATTACTTTTTGGAGATGATGCTAAGTAAACTGTAAGTTGTGCCAATGGAATTCTAGCTTCAGGATATCCAATTTTCTCTACAATTTTTAGTGTAGAGGCTGCTAAATTTAGAGCATTTGGATTAGCATTGCCAATATCTTCACTTGCAAGAATGCTTAATCTTCTTGCTATAAATTCAGGTGGCTCACCTCCATCAATTAACCTTGCTAAGTAGTAAATTGCAGCGTCTATGTCGCTTCCTCTAATACTTTTAATAAGAGCTGAAATTAAGTCATAGTGGTTATCATTTTCGCTATTCCCAGTTTGAAGGTTGTTGCTTCTTATAGATTTAGCAATATCTAAAGTTATATTAAAATCACTTGCTATGGCGCTACTCTCAAGCAAATTTAAAGCCCCTCTAACATCACCATTTGAGCTACTTGTAATATACTCTATTGCTTCATTTGTAGCATTAATACTTTCTAATTTTGCAATTTTTTGAATATAATTTTTTAAGTCGTTAAAATTTATTGAATTCAACTCAAAAAGGTGGCTTCTTGAGCGAAAAGCAGCAGTTAAAACATAGTATGGATTAGAGGTAGATGCCCCAATTAGCACAATTTCTCTACTCTCCATAAAAGGCAAAAGAACCTCTTGTTGATTTTTTGAAAGCCTATGAATTTCATCAATAAAAATAGTAGGTTTTAAAAGAGTTCCTTTATATTTAGCAACTGTTTTTCTAATATCATCAATTTTAATGGAGGTTGCATTAAATTCATAAAAGTCTAATTTTAACTCTTTAGCAATAATTCTTGCAATTGTAGTTTTGCCACTTCCTGGTTTGCCAAAAAGCAAGGTGTTGGGAAAGTAGTTTTTTTCAATAAATTTAGTAAAAATACCATTTTTACCAATTAAATGCTCTTGTGATAATATATCATTAAAGCTTTTTGGTCTATACTTTTGCGCTAAATTAAGAGTGTTCAATAATTAACCTTTGTGAGAGTAGTTACTCTACACCCTTAATTACTTGAATATGAAACTCTCTATCTCTTGGGCCATCAAATTCACAAAAGAAGATTCCTTGCCATTTGCCTAAAAATAGTTGTCCATTAACAACTGGCAATACAACTCTTGGTCCACAAAGACTTGATTTTATATGAGCTGCAGCATTTTCATCATCACTTGAATATGCAGCATCTGCTGGTGCTATACGACTAAGAGATGATAGAAAATCTCTTCTAAGTTTTGGGTCTTTGTTTTCAAAAAATAGAATAGATGCAGTTGTATGGGTGCTAAATACTGTGCATAAACCATTTGTTATGCCTAATTTAATTACCTCATCACGAACTTGCTCTGTAATATCTACCATCTCACTCTTATATTTTGTATTAAATTTAATAGTTTGCATCATTTCCTCCTTTTTTTTAATTGATAATTGATAATTTAAAATGGAGAATTTTAGAATGTATTTGAATTTTGTTCAAATACTACTATTTTAATCATACTTAATTCTCAATTTTCAAATCACTAATTTCTAATCACCAATCACTAACTTTTGATTCATTTAAAAACTCATGTAGCCACTCATACTCTTTAGTGCTTAAGTATCTTGTTTTGCCTGTTGGTAAGTTATTTAACTCTATCTCTCCATAAGCAACGCGTTTTAAATCAACAATCTCTGCGCCAAAGTGGGCAAAAAAGCGTCTTAGCTCTCGGTTTTTGCCCTCATTTATCATAACTCTAAGCTTGGTATATTTGCCACTAACACCTCTTACCAAATAGCCTAAAAATGGTGTAAAAGTCATAGACTTAACTCTGCTTTTTTCATGCGCTCCTGCAGAGGCATCATCTAAAGTTAAGCCATTTTTCATAGCTTCTATCATTTCATCAGTTACCATTTTATCAATTTTTATATTATAAACTCTTGGTAATTTGCTCTCCATTAATTTAGTTGCTACATTTACATTATCTGTTAGAAGCAATAACCCTTCACTTGCAAAATCTAAACGCCCAATTGGCATAAAGTGTCTAAATTTTCCTGGTAAAAGGTGGTAAATTGTGGTTCTGCCTCTATCATCTTTTTTAGTTACAAGAGAGCCTTTTGGTTTGTTATAAACTATCATTGTTAGCTCTTGCGCACCTTTTGGCTTTATCTCTTTGCCATTTACAAATACTCTATCACCCTTTTGCACTTGGTAGCTAAAGTCTTTGATTGGAACTCTATTGATATTTACTTTTCCATCTTCAATTAATTTATCTGCTTCGCGTCTTGAGTATTTGCTATTGTGTGAAATATATTTATTTATTCTCACTATCTACTCCTGCTTCTATTAAATCGTGTATATGGATTGCTCCAAGTAGCTTTTTGTTATTATCTGTTACTAAGAGCAGTTGAATTCTTTTTTGCTCTATTAATTTAAGTGCATCAACTGCCAATATCTCGGCACTTGTTATGCTAAATGGCTCTTTTGTCATATATCTGCTTATAGGTGCGTCAAAATCAAAATCATCCTTAAGCAAAGCTCTTCTTAAATCACCATCGCTAAATATACCAACTACTTTTTGCTTATTTGTAATTATAACATTCCCAAGGCGCCCTTGAGTCATTGGTATAATAGCACTTTTAAGTGGCTCATTTGGGCTAACTATTGGTAACTCTTTGGTATCAATAAGAAAGTGTTTTGCCTTTAGATATAGCCTTTTGCCTAATGCTCCTGCTGGATGAAACTTTGCAAAATCCTCTTTTTTAAATCCTTTTAATTGCATTAGTGCAACTGCCAAAGCATCTCCAAGGGCTAGGGTTAAAGTGGTGCTTGAAGTTGGTGCAATACCAAGTGGACAAGCCTCTTTTTTTACACTTATATCGATATGAGCATCACTAAAAGAGCCAAGTGTGCTACTTGATGAGCGACTCATACCAATAATTGGTATATTAAAGTTTTTTATATGTGGTAAAAGATTTGTTAGCTCTTGACTCTCACCACTATAACTAATTGCCAAGATGGCATCTTTTTGGCTAATCATACCCAAATCACCATGCATTGCTTCTGCTGGATGTAAAAAGAAGCTGCTTGTGCCAGTGCTTGAGAGCGTGGCAGCAATTTTTGAGCCAATATGTCCAGATTTGCCAACACCAATTACAATCAATTTACCATTTGTATTTAAAATTAACTCAACTGCTTTATCAAAGCCCTCTCCAACTCTATCCTTTGCATTTAAGAGGGCATTTGCCTCTATCTCTAAAGTTTGCTTTGCATAATCACTAGGAAGCATCTTTAAACCATAAATACTGTTGGAATTATAAATGGATAACTCTTATATTGTTTAACAATATATCTTTTAACAATATTTCTAATATCATCTTCTATAATTTTTGGATTTGCGCTCTTTTCAATAGAGCTTGTTGCTAGGTGTTTTTCTAGCAAATCTAAAATTGCACTTTCAAATTTTTTGCTATCTTTATTTGAAACTAAGCCATGAACAGTAACAACAGGTTTTCCAATAAGTTTAGATTTTTGAGCATCTATTTGTAAAATAATATTTACAATACCCTCTGTTGCTAATTTTTGTCTAGCATCAACAACATCTGCATATATCTCATTATTTCCTTGATTATCAATATAGCGTTTGCCAGTTTTTACTGTTTTTACTTTTTTAAGATATTTTGGAGTAATTTCAACTTGATCACCATCACTCATAAGTAAAATATTTCTCTCATCTACACCACAGCTAACAGCAGTTTTTGCGTGTGCTGCTATATGGTTATACTCTCCATGCACTGGCAAGAAGAATTTTGGTTGAGCTAGGCGTAAAATAAGTTTTTGCTCCTCTTGAGAAGCGTGTCCAGATACATGAATATCTCCAAACTCTTTATATCTAACTGTAACTCC